>Ga0074044_10000096_pt1 | contig 86467 bp, 74 predicted proteins | sample BogForMeECP23OM1_FD_94443 | JGI IMG/M metagenome (GOLD analysis project Ga0074044, IMG submission 94443) | Bog forest soil microbial communities from Calvert Island, British Columbia, Canada - Bog Forest MetaG ECP23OM1 | ecosystem: Environmental > Terrestrial > Soil > Wetlands ...
GCTCCGGCTGCCGGGGAGGGGGACGCGTCCCCCTCCCCGGCAGTCACCCCCCACGACCTTTACGAACAGAAACTGTCAGGCATCCTCCCGGTCTAAAATGTCAACCATCCGCCAATCCGCACACAGTTCGAGCGCCACGTAACTGGCCCCAGTAGGACAGATATTCCGGGTGTTAACTTTTCATGCCAGTTGCGATGCAACGCTCAAGCGATCATGGTCGGGCCACCGGCGAACGGAAAGGCTCACAAACTTTCGGTTGACCCTCCTCAAACTCCGGATATGATGCACCCTTGAACACGCGCCCCAAGGTTCGCGCCGCCACCTAATGCCCCCACTGCTTCGCACCCTCCGGCTGCGCGACCTTTTCTTACTCTTCATCGGCTCCGTCATCGGCTCAGGCATTTTTCTAACTCCCGGCCTCATCCTCCGCCAGCTTGACGGCTCCGTCGGCTTCTCTCTGCTGGTCTGGATCGCCGGCGGTACGCTATCTCTACTGGGCGCACTAACTTACGCCGAGCTCGCCGCCACCAATCCCGAAGCCGGCGGCCTCTATTGTTTTATCCGCGACGGTTTCGGCCGCATCCCCGCGTTTCTCTACGGCTGGTGTCTGTTCCTGGTCATCGCCAGCGGCTCCGTCGCCGCTTTAGCCCGTGCCTTCACCGAGCACCTCGCGGAGGTCATTCCTCTTTCCGCCCTTGGAAAGACCGTCCTTTCCGTCATCATGATTGCCGTCGTCACCGCCATCAACGTCTGGGGCACCCGCAAAAGCTCTAACCTCCAAAACTGGACCACGCTCATCAAGGTCGGTATCATTGTCATTCTCAGCGCCATCCTACTCGTGCTTGGCCACCATGCGGGAGACTTGCCCTCTGCGTTCGGCGCAACCCAGCACGGTGTCGACCTTCTCTCCAGTTTTGGTTTAGCTATGATCTCCGTCCTCTGGGCCTACGAAGGCTGGCAATTCGGCACCTATAGCGCCGGCGAAGTCGTTAATCCCCAAAAGGCTTTCCCCCGCGCGTTCCTGCTTGGCTCGCTAGTCCTCGCAGGGCTCTATCTCGTCGCGGTGGTCGCCTATCTAGTCGCCCTCGGCCCGGCGGGAGCCACCGCCAGCAATACCATTGCTTCCACCTCCGTCGGCGTCGTCCTTGGCCGCAGAGCGGAGATTATCGTCGCGCTTACAATCCTCGTGTCCACGTTTAGTGCCGCCAACAGCGTCATCCTCACCGCCCCGCGCGTTTTCTATGCGATGGCCAACGACAACCTATTCTTCAAAAAACTCGCCGAAGTCCATCGGCGCTTTCAGACGCCCGCCGCTGCCATCGTTGCGCTTGGTGTCTGGTCTGCAGTCCTCGCCTGTGCTGGTAAATTTGCCGAACTCATTGGCGGCGTTATTTTCATCGGCTGGATCTTCTACGGCCTCGGCGCCGCAGCCATTTTCCCGCTACGCCGAGCCAGCAAAGGTTTAGCAATTCCTTATCGCGTCCCTGGCTATCCCTGGACTCCTCTACTCTTTGTTCTTGCCGCCGCCGCCATCGTCGGCAACGCGATCTACCAGGCCGTCCTCGACCCGTCGAAGTTCGCCAATCTGGCCATTGCCATCATTCTCTTTGCTCTCGGTTTGCCCGCGTACTATTTCTGGCGCAAACGCGCCGCTCCCGTTCCTTGAGCGGCCACATCCATTTCGTCAATTCAATGAATTGACTACCTTCTTCAGTGCTCCTAACATGGCACTCGAAAGTTTCGCTCTACTCCATGATTGGCCAAACCATCTCGCACTACCGCGTCATCGAGAAGCTCGGTGGCGGCGGGATGGGAGTCGTCTACAAGGCCGAGGACACGCGTCTCCACCGTTTCGTTGCGCTCAAGTTTCTGCCCGAGGATTTAGCCCGGGATCCGCAAGCGCTCGCTCGGTTCCAGCGCGAAGCACAGGCTGCTTCGGCCCTGAATCACCCCAACATCTGCACGATCCATGACATTGGCGAGCAGGACGGGCATGCGTTCATTGCGATGGAGTTTCTGGAGGGCGCGACGCTGAAGCACCGCATTGCCGGCCGTCCCATGGATTTGGAGATTCTGCTCTCGCTTGGAATCGACATCGCCGACGCACTCGATGCCGCGCATGCCAAAGGAATCATTCATCGTGATATTAAGCCTGCCAACATTTTTGTCACGGAGCGTGGCCACGCCAAAATCCTCGACTTCGGCTTGGCCAAACTTTCTGCCAAACCAGTAACGGGAACGGAGCCGACCGCCGCGAGCCTTGACGCGGCGGAGCATCTCACGAGCCCCGGGACGGCCCTCGGCACCGTCGCCTACATGTCGCCGGAACAAATCAAAGGCAAGGAATTGGATGCGCGAACCGATCTGTTTTCTTTCGGTGCGGTGCTCTATGAGATGGCCACCAGCCAGTTGCCATTCCGTGGCGACACCTCGGGAATGATCTTCAACGCCATTCTGGAACGCCCGCCTGTGCCTCCGGTGCGAATCAACCCCGAAGTTCCACCCATGCTCGATGGCATCGTCGGCAAAGCACTGGAGAAGGACCGGGAGTTGCGTTACCAGCATGCCTCCGAACTGCGCGCCGATCTGAGGCGGTTAAAGCGTGAGACGGGATCGGGTGGAGCAGCCGCACATACGCCTTCCGAACACTCAGGGGCGGCGGCGTCCGTGCGCCCCGCTGCGCGCAGTTCGGCCGATCTACTTCAGGCATCTTCAAGTTCCATACTGATGGCTGAAGCACGCCGACACAAAGGGGCCTTGTTGGGCACGGCGTTGGTGGTCTTGCTATTCGTGATCGCCACTGCATTCGGGATCCACAAGCTGCTGGGACGGAATGCGCCCGCCATCGACACTCACAACATCAGCATTCGTCAGCTTACCGATCACGGACAGGCGGTGATTGCGACCGTGTCGTCTGATGGCAAATGGATCGCCTATGTAAGGCGCGAGGGCGAGCGCAGTCTGCGCGTGAAGCAGGTTGCCACGGGGAGCGAGGTGACGGTTGTGCCGCCGCAGGCCGGTTTCTTTGGCCGTGGCGCCACCTTCACGCCGGACGGCAATTATGTGTACTACGCGCATCCCGATTCTGCAAACCCTAACAATACCAATCTGTACAGCGTGCCCTCCCTGGGCGGAGCATCGCGACAGATCGCCAGCGATGTAGCCAGCACAGTGGCATTCTCGCCCGACGGCAAACGCATGGTGTTTCGTCGCACCGTAAACGACAAGAGTGAGGATCAACTCCTGGTTGCGAACGCAGATGGCAGCGGGGAAAACATCATTTTCCGGCATGAGTCCCAGCTCAAGGCCCTTAGCACTGATCCTGCCTGGTTGGCTGCGGGAGATCTCATCGCCGTAGGCGCCGATGAACAGGGCAAGAATACTCTTTCTTCCATTCTAGTGCTTACGCCGGAGGGCAAGCTAGTAAAGAGCTTTCCACTCCCAATGGCCGTGAACGCACTCGCATGGCTGCCCGACTCTTCTGGGCTGTTCTTCATTGGCGCCGAAAAATCGACGGGTTTAAGCCCACAGATATGGTTTCAGCCTTATCCAGCAGGAGAGCCATTCAAGGTCAGCAACGATCTGAGTTGGTACCTGTCGCTCAGTGTCACGGCTGACGGAAGAGCGCTCGTAACCACCCAGCAACGTCCTTCGGCAACTGTCTTCGTGGGCGATTCTCCAGCCGTGCTAAATGACAAAATCGATTGGAACCTGACTCCAATCTCGACCGAGCAAGCGACTGGCTACACCCTTTCCTGGACGGCCGCCGGCAAATTGCTGCAAACGGATTACGCGCGGCACCCCTATGTTACAGGCGCTGACGGGACGAACAAGGTTCGCCTTCTGGAGAACGAAGCGTTGCTTACATTCGACGCCATTGCCTGCGGACCAGGTGACGTGGTCGTCCTGTCTATATTCTCCGAAGAGAACCAAGCGCACTTGTGGCGGCTGAATGCCGCGACGGGTGAGTTGAAGCAGCTCACGTTTGGAAAGGGCGAATGGGATCCTTTCTGCACGCCGGACGGTAAATGGATGGTTTACGTTTCAGGAGTTAGCAACCTGTTTCAGGTTTTCAAAGTTTTGACCGAGGGAGGCACACCCGTGGCACTGGCCCCCAGAGCCAATGCCCGGCTAGCAGTTTCTCCGGATGGCACCTTAGTGGCATACGGCAGAACGGACGGACAGGGGCATAGTGCAAAGTCAAAGTTCATTGTTCAGAAGCTGGAAGGCGGCGCGCCATTGCAGGAGATCGAGGCTCCTGCGAACTACGTTCTCCTCGGGTGGACGCCGGATGGGCACGCGCTCACTTACGCGCGTACCACGGGCAATACGCAGAATGTGTACATGCAGCCACTGGCCGGGGGCGCGGAGGTTCAGTTGACCCGCTTCAATTCAGAACCAACAAGGGTGAATGCTTATGCTTGGTCGCGGGATGGCAAGAAGTTCGCGGTCACCCGCGCTCGCTACAACGATACCGACGTCGTGATGTTCAGCAACTTCAGATAGGTCGGACACTCCGGAAGCAGCTTGGCGGGGCCGCGGACGGTAGGGCCGCATTCAGGGGCATTTAATCGGCGGGGCATTTCGACCGGTGTCTCTGTTGCATGAAAAGGAATTCTTCTCGCGGGAAATTCAATTTTGCGAATTCATCTTTGCCAGCCTTTTCGTCGCCGCCTCACGCACACGTCGAGCTTGCTCGCTCGCAGGGCCCTTAGGCCGCAATTTCAGATAGACATCCAGATCCTGGATCTCGACGCGGAAGTCGCCTTTCCTCTCGGCCAGATCCGCCAGCGCAAGGTAGGTGCCGGCGAAGCCCGCGTTCCGGAGAAGTGCCTGACGCACGCTTCTTTCGGCTTCGTCCAGCCGGTCGAGCCGCATCAGCGCCTCGCTCAGCATGACGTAACCTTCGGGCCCCGCGTTCTCCACTTCCAATCCTCTTCGGATGACTCTCTCCGCCTCGCCCGGTTTTCCCTCCTGGCACAGCATGTAACCATACCCGAACTCCGCCAAGGCGTAGCGCCCTCCGCTGAGATCGATGGACGTTTGGAACGCCGTGATCGCATCAGCATTGCGGCCCAGCGTGGCCTCTGCCAGGCCCAGACGGTAGTATGCTTCGAAATATCCTGGGAACGATTGTGTCGCCTTTGTGAAGTGGCTCAGACTCCCGGCAGGATCATTCTTTGCCAGGCGCTCCAATCCCTTTTGGAACTCAGCCTGCGCTTTGCCAGGGATTTTCAACTCGCGCACGGAAACCGAGTAACGGTCCGGAAGATTAGCCCCCGGCCTGGGCTTCAGGTACACCACGAGCTTCGCCGAAGGCCCATCGAGCTGCGCACTGGCTTGCGCGGCCTCGTATCCTTCTTCGTCCACCGCGATATCGTAGGTGCCTCGCGGAAGATTTTGCACTTTGAAGTGACCTTCCAGGTCCGTCAAAACGCTGCGAAATATGCCCGCTGCACGCGATCTCAGATTTACCGCTACTTGGCTCGCGGGCCGCTTGTTCGCTTCCAGGAGCACGGTTCCGGAGATCTCTCCTTCCGTGTTCTCGTAGCTGGATACTTGTGCCTTAGCACTCGGAGTCCAGACTATTAGCGTAAGGTTCAGGAAAATGCTCAGAACTAGGAGGGGCAGGAATTTAGCCCGTAGAAACGCATTCTCGACTGTCGACACTTCAAGCTGCATCTCGACCTACAGCGCACTTTTGAGGGGGGCTTCGGGAGATTTGGCGGTTGCGGGAGTTAATCCGTGCGGTCGCGAACAGCTACTTCCATTACCCAGTCCCAGGCTGCGTTCGTGGTTTCGCCAGCGCCGCCGGTGCACCTTAACGCCTCGATGACAACCGTCGCGTGCTGAGCAAATTGTCTGCTGAGGGAAAAGTGCTTGTCTGTCACGTTTTGCACAGAGCTCATGAGCGCCAGCTCTTTTGCCCGCGAAGGCGGCATTCTGTCTGGAAACTTTTCGCAACCTAGCGGTGTCAAACGAACTATCCTGGGATTCGCTCGAAGTCTGTTTGCTCGCAGGAAGGCGCCCGATGCTCGAAGCGCAAGGGCTCACGAAGTATTACGGCTCGGTGCTCGCCGTTCAAAGCATCGACTTCCGTCTCGAACCGGGTCAGGTCCTGGGCTATTTAGGGCCGAACGGCTCCGGAAAGAGCACCACCGTCAAGATGCTCATCGGCCTTCTGGAGCCTAGCAATGGCCAAGTTCTCTTCCACGGCCAAAACATCCAGCAGGATTTGGTCGGCTACCGCAAGCACCTCGGTTACGTTCCCGAAGAAGCCAATCTTTATCCCTACCTGACCGGCCAGGAATACCTCGAGCTGGTTGGAACGCTCCGAAGCATGCCGCAGCCGCGCATGAAAGCAAAAATCGATGCCTTTCTCGAGCTATTTTCACTTTTTCCGCATCGCCAGGTTTCGCTTGGTTCGTATTCCAAGGGCATGCGCCAGCGCATACTGCTTATCTCCGCCCTCATGGACAATCCCGACGTGCTCATTCTCGACGAGCCTCTCTCGGGTCTCGATGTAACTTCCGCGCTCATTTTTAAAAACCTCATCCAATCGCTCAGCGCAAAAGGCAAAACCATTTTCTATTGCTCCCACGTTCTTGAAGTCGTCGAAAAAGTTTGTTCGCGCCTGCTCATTCTCAGGAAAGGCCAGGTCATTGCCAGCGGTTCCACCGAGGAAGTTCGCCAGCGCATCGGCCAGACTTCGCTTGAAAATATTTTTCTTCAACTGGTGGAAGATCGCGACGTCGCTCAGATCGCTGACAATATCGTTGACGTGGTGGTTTCGCCGTGATCGAAGGCGCAACACAATTCCTCCGCGCAGCCTGGGAGCCCTACTCTCGCCGGCCGTTCCCAACGCTTCTTCGCGTTTTTATCGGGCGAGTCTTCCACGGCGGCGGGGACTCCGGCGCGTCCGAGATGGATGTGGGCCTTGGGGTCATTCTGATTCTGCTAGCCATGCCCGGTGTCATGATTTCCCTGCTGCTCTTCGAGAAATTTGGCACGCTCATCCGCTGGATGCGCGGCGAGGGCGCCTTTGACCCGTTCAGCGCAACGATCCCCGACGAATATTTCTTCATCGTCCTGAGCATGGTCGTCACCGGAGCCGCGGCCATCTGGCGCTGGGACTCTCTGTTTCTCGATCGCCGTGATTACATCAACATCGTCCCGTTGCCAGTCTCTCTGCGACGAATTTTTCTGGGTAACCTTGCCGCGATCCTCCTTCTCGCGGCCGCGCTCACTCTCGACGTCAACGCCGCCAGTTTCGTTCTCTTCCCCGTCGCCGTAGTCGGCGCGCAAGACTCACTTTCCCTCTTTCTTCGTTTTGGAGCGGGCCACGCTGTCACGGTAATTCTCGCCAGTGCGTTCAGTTTCTTCGCCGTGTTTGCTGTGATCGGGCTGCTTATGGCTGTGCTTCCTTACGCACTCTTCCGTCGAATCTCGCTGTACGTCCGTTTCCTTATCGCACTTTGTTTCCTGGCCCTTCTTGCTACCAGCTTTGCGGTCCCGTCACTTCTCTCAGAGGCTGAGCGAGGCGCCGCAAACACAATCCGCGCGCTTCCTCCCGTCTGGTTTCTGGGAATAAATCAAACGCTCTGGGGGCGCGGCAACGATCCGTTTTTCGCGGCGATGACGCGCGCCGGTCTGCTCGCGCTTGGAATTTCCCTCACAGTGGCTATTCTTTCCTACGCGCTCAGTTTTCGCCGCTCCTTCATCCGCATTCCGGAAACCGCGGAGGTCGGGCCGCTTCCGCGCTCGCAATTCCATCTGCTTCCCGTCAATCTCTTTGACCGAGCCATTCTTCGCGACCTGCCGCAACGCGCCTGTTTTCACTTCATCACACGCACGCTGCTGCGCAGCGAAGCGCATTTGCAAATTGCATCGGCTTTTGTCGCCATGGGCTTGGTCGTGGGCGCGCAAGCCGTCGCGCCGGCTTTCCACGCCAACGCAGCAGCTTCCTTACACCATCCCTCCGAAGACCTCCTCTCCATCCCCTACATACTGAGTTTCTGCATCATCATCGGCATTCGTCTGGCCTTCGAAATTCCCTCGGACCTTCGCGCCAACTGGGTTTTTGCTCTCTGGATAGACCCGGACGCGCTGCAAACCCGCCCTATCGCCAGAAAAGTTCTTCTCACTTTTTCGCTCGGCCCGCTGGTCCCTATTTGCTTCGCCTCGTCCGCATTTCTCTGGGGCTTGGACACGGCTCTTTTGCATACCGCCATTTTCACGGCTTGCACCGTAGCGTTCGTCGAACTTCTTCTCCTGCGCTTCCGAAAAATCCCTTTCACGTGCTCGTATCCCCAGTTCCAGAGCCATTCCGCTCTGATTTTTGCTGCCTACCTTTTCGGCTTCCTGATTTTCACGAGCTACGTCCCCGAACTGGAACTCTGGTCCCTCGCCGATCCTTGGCGCGTCTTACTCTTCATCCCGCTTGTAGTCGCGATACTCCTCTCCATTCACCGATACCGAAAACAGATGCTCGACATGGACAAGCACCTCATCTTCGAAGAAATCTCCGCTTCCGGCTTCTAACGTATCCCTCTAGTTAGCCTGAGCCGGTGACCATTCCTATTTGTAGTGTTGATCCTTGAGTGCTACCACACATACGTTCCCACGGCTCCCTCCTTCAGTGATACCTGGAAGGTCTTGCCGTGGCACCGAACATGAAAAACTTGTGGTGACTTTCCACTATTCGCGACAATCAATACGGTCTTGCCGTCGGGAGCCTTGAAAGCCACATTGGGAAGCGTGGAGGGTGAACTGGAATCGATTCGCACTGATCCCGACCGGACAAATTTTGAGAAATGCGCCATCGCGTAGTACGCCAGGTTTCGAGTCACTTCGTTGCCGTCGATCGTGATCGCCCCCTGACAAATGCCACAGCCCCCATTGCCGGTATGCGGTTCAAATTTGGAGTTCGCGGCGAGATTCCAGAGGAGCACGTTGCGGCTCCAGTTCCGCAGCGCTCCGATAAAAGTGCCCTCCACAGGTTTCGCGATCGAGATTCTTGCACTCTCGGTAGGCTCGACAGCCATGTATTCCGTGAAATACAAATTCTTTTGAGGGAATGCGTTGTGAACAGCGGACATCGCCCCGATCTCCCCGCCGTACAGATGAAATCCAGAACCGTCCACGTAGGGATTCGCCAAAGGATCATTGAGAATGGAGATCGGGTACTCGGGGACGTCGCAGTTGTGATCGTAGAGGATGATCTTGGTGTGGATGCCTGCGGCTTTGAATGCAGGTCCCAGATCGTGCTTGATAAAGAGCGCCTGTTCCTCCGCGGACATCAACATACTTGGAGTATTTTTGTCGTTAAGCGGCTCGTTCTGAGTGGTGATGGCAGCGATGTTGATACCTTCCGCCTTCATTTCCTGAGTGTACTTCACGAGATAGTTTGCATAAGCCCGGTAATACTCCGTCTTTAGCTTTCCACCCTTCGCGTCGTTATTTGTTTTCATCCACGGCGGCGCCGACCACGGCGAACCCAGGATCTGGATTTCGGGATATATGGCCAGAATCTCTTTCAAGACAGGAAGGAGATCCTCGCGGTCCGGGGCCAAGCTGAATTTGGCCAACGTGAGATCGGTTTCGCCCGAGGGCAAATCATCGTAGGAAAAAACATGATCGTTCAAGTCGGAAGAACCGATGCTGATCCTCAGATAACTAATACCAATGCTTTTGCCGTCCACGGCAAAGAGCTCTTTGAGCAGCGCGGCCCTCTTCGGCGCGTCCATGTGCGCGATATGCTGAGCACTTCCCCCGGTGAGGGCAAATCCAAATCCGTCGATGGTCTGAAAAGTCTTCTGATCATCGATTTCAATGGCAGGCTCTTCACTAGCGGCCTTGGTGAAGTGGGGAGAAGATTTCTGCAGCTCGAAGAGCGCTGACTTGTCGGCGTTTGTCAGCCATACTTGAACTTCTCCGTTCTTTTGCGCCCGAAGCGGCGCAGGTGCGATCGCCAATCCACACACCAACGAACAAATGACAAATCCTGATTTCATGCCGCTCCTCCGCAGCGAGTCTCGAGCCGCTTTCGCGGCTATGAGCATCCGAGTCAAGGGGGCGCATGTCAACTCCTGCTGAACCAATAAGCAGGAAGCTGGGTCATGACTTCCGGTAATCCACCCACACAAGCAGGTTCCCCCATTTTCACGATGGACCACTCGGCGTTGGAACCGTTTCCGAATTCTACGTACTTGGCCATGAATCTTCATTCCGAGCTCCTCTTGGGGGCAGCAGGGACCTATTGAGCGACCGGAAAGGAGAAACCCGATTGCGTTAATTTTCCGTTAAATTCTCCGCTTCCGATTGACCGCGGTCTATTGGGCCTTTAATCTGAGCCGACTATGAGCAAAGCAGATCTTGATCAGTTGCGTCTTGCCTACAAAAAAGCCGTGGATGAGTGGGTGGACGCCATTCGCGCTGAGGAGGCGTTGGCCACGCCGGACCACTCGATGGTTGCGATGGAGCACTGGGATGCCGCCCACTTCACGGAACACGACGCGCACACGAAAGTAACGGAAGCGCGCGAAGCCTACAAAGACGGACTTCGTGGCGCGAACTATGACATTTAGTTAGTTGCAGTTCCTCGCGCTAAAATTCCAACAGTAAACAATCCAGTTTAATTACGCTTCAGCGTGGCGCGGATAACCGAGCGTTGCGTGACTGGCATCTCTTCCGCCCAGTCCTGGTGGAAACGGTTGTGCCACAGCAGAACTTCCCGTGATATTGTGCGTCGGAACTGATATCCCCGCAGGAGAGTGGATGATGCAGAGGCGTGCATTCATGAATTTTACGGCCAGCGCCGCGACGGCACTGGCTTTCCATCCGCTGGCGCGTGCTGCAGAGCAAGCGCAGAAAACTCCAGTGCTGTACCCCGATCCGGCCGTCGAAGTGATTGACCCGCGCTTTACGAAATACAAAGTTATCAACGCGGCGGTCGAGCGCCTTTACACGGGCACGCGCTGGGCGGAAGGGCCGGTGTGGTTTGGCGATGGCCGCTATCTCCTCTTCAGCGACATCCCCAACAACCGCATGCTGCGATGGCTAGAGGACACGGGAGAAATCAGCGTTTTCCGCGGACCTTCGAACTTCAGCAACGGCAATTACCGCGACCGCCAGGGCCGCCTGCTCACCTGCGAGCACGACTCGCGCCGCCTGACGCGCACCGAATACGATGGCACGGTCACCGTGCTGATGGACGGGTATCAAGGGAAAAAACTTAACGCGCCGAATGATCTAACCGTGCATTCCGACGGAGCCATCTGGTTCACCGATCCGGGCTACGGCATCATGTCGAATTACGAAGGACACAAGGCGCCGTTTGAGCTGCCCGCCAATGTTTACCGGCTGGATCCGAAAACGCGCGAGGTCACGGTCGTGGCTACTGACATGGATAAACCCAACGGTATCTGTTTCTCGCCCGACGAAAAGCTGCTCTATATCGTCGACACCGGCGTTCCAAAACATCCCACCGACCCGCACCAGATTCGTGTTTATGACGTCGTCGATGGCGTGCGGTTGAAGAGTGGCCGCATGTTTGTGGATATGTCCCCCGGCAATTCGGATGGCATTCGCTGCGATGTCGACGGCAATGTGTGGTCCGCCGCGGGATGGGCGGGAGAAAACTACAACGGCGTGCACGTCTTCGCCCCCGACGGCAAGATCATTGGAAAGATTCATCTTCCGGAATCGTGCGCGAATCTGTGTTTCGGCGGCGCCAAGAAAAACCGGCTCTTTATGGCCACGAGCCAGTCTTTGTATTCCGTGTACGTGGGGACCGAGGGCGCGCAGGTTCCTTGAGGGCACAACTGCGGGCTGACTGCAAAATTACCTGCGTTTATTTTGTTAATCGTGAAAGACTCTGCGGAATAAACGAATCATCTCCGCGAAGGCAAGATCCGTCGCTTCGGGATCGAAACGCGGGCCCTCGTCTCGCGTGAAGGCGTGCTCCGCCGGATACAGCAGCGTGTTATAGCACGTACCGGAGTTTCGCAACGCCCGATCGATCGTTTCGCGTCCTGCGTCGGGAACGTGCGGATCCTTGGTCCCGAATATCATCAGGAGCTCACCGTGAATTTCTTTTGCGCGGGCTAAGGACCCCGCATCTGCGTCTTGCCCGAGCTTGCCGTCATGGATGCCTGTGCCGTAGTAACAGGCCGTGGCGCGCACATCGGGCTGGAACGCCGCGCGAAACGCGAGATGACCGCCGATGCAGAAACCGACGACGCCGATTTTTCCGCGCGCGACTCTAGGGTGTTTGGAGACCCAGTCGAGCCCAAAGCGGCAATCCTCATCGAAATGAGCCACTGGGGTCTTAGCCGCGTCTTGCTGGCCACGAGTGCGGCCAGCGTCATCAAATGGGATCGCCGTTCCCGGCGGTTCGATGCGGCGATAAATCTCCGGGGCGGCGGCAACAAATCCATATCCGGCAAGCCGAAAGCAGAAGCGTAGCAGCGGCGGCGTGAGCTGGAAAATGTCGGAATAACACCAGATGCCCGGAAATTGACCTTCGGCCTTCGGCGCCGCGACGAAGGTTCGCATCGGAGAACCCGGCAAAGGAATATCAGAGTATTCAGTTTGGACGATCATTCGCTTGCCCTCGGCAAATCTTCACGGAGAAACACACGCAGTCGATTCCCCATGATCCAACTATTGGTCCTCGACAAATATGGAGTGGTGCGGGCCGCTGAGAAAAGCGGCGGCAAGGCTGCCGCACTCCACATCAGGTCCTACCCGATGGCTACATGAGGCCGCTTTGCCTGGCAAGTTTTAAAGCTTCGATAGCCGCGCCACGCGCTCCCGCGGTGTCGCCATTCGGCATCACGTAGATGGGAACGCCGGCCTGTTCCTCTCGTTGAGCAGGCATGCCCACGCGGATCTCATCCAGGAACCAGCGTTGGAACTCTTGACTCGTCTCCAGAGCTCCTCCACCGACGATGAGCACATCGGGATCGAAGGTATTCACCATTTCGTCGAAGAAGAGTCCCAAGGCATGGGCTTGGACCCTGAATACTTCTTTGCACATCGGATCGCCCTTGTCGGCGAGACCGCGCACGAGTTTTGCCGCCTGGTGGGGTTCCAGTTTTGCAAGATCGTGGTTGGGATAGTGCGCGAGAAAATACGGCACCAAATTTCTTTCGATGGCGGTGAGGGAACAGAGCGACTCCAGGTCTCCTATGCGTCCGCAATTGCAGAGAGGCTTAAGGCCGCTGGTGCCGGCAATGCTTTGGTAAGGAAGCAACACATGGCCCAGTTCTCCGCCAAACCCGTTTCTGCCCTTTACGACGTTGCCCTCCAGGATGATGCCGCCGCCATTGCCGGTGCCAATGATGGTCGAGACCGAGGTCTCGCGGCTGTTTGAGCCAAAGATGGTGTAGTGGCCCCAGAGCGCGGCTGCATTTCCGTCGTTCAAGTAGGAGACAGGCTTATCGAGCGTCTGCGCCAAACCACCGCGAATGTCGAATTCCGCCCACTTCGGATGCACGAAATTGGTGGAACCGCGTGCGCTGAGTTGGCCAGCCGCGCTAGCTGGTCCAGGGGTATCCAGGCCGACAGCTACCACGTCGGAGAGGAGGACGCCGGCACGTTCTGTGGCAATCTTGAGACCGTCCGCGATTTGGCGGAGGCAGACCTCAGGTCCCTGCTTGGAAAGGGCAGGATGCTCGCACAGACTTTCGATGAGAAAACGCTCTTGCTGGTCCACCAACGTATAGTTGATGGCAGTTCCTCCGAGATCCACACCGGCCACGACTGGCACGCCGTTTCTCCTGTACTTTTTGATGATTGCTTCGCCAAGCGTAGCAGAATTCTCTCCAGCTATCTCAGAAAACGACGATTCCAAGATACTTAGCGAAGGGATAGAGCGATCTCTTAAGCAAGCGGGATCGTTTTGCGCACCAAACCGTGCCTGCCGCGCCGGTTCCGAAAACTCCGCCCTTCGCGCTACTGATACACTAATCCGCGCAATGAACTGGCCATTCTGCAACGTTGCTCTGCCCGTCCCACTGCGGACGACGTTTACTTACGCCATCCCAGAGGCACTCCGCGGTGCGCTGCAGCGGGGGACTCGCGTGCTCGTTCCCTTCCGCAAAAAGTCTATGGTCGGCGTGGTCGTCGAAATGGTTGAGCGTCCGCCCGCGAACGCTAAGGTCCGCGAAATCACCAAAGCTATGGAGTTTGCCCCGGCGCTGACCCCAAAGCTGATCGAGTTGGCACAATGGATCGCGAACTATTACCTCGCACCTATTGGAGAAGTCTTCCGCGCCATGCTGCCTCCGGTCACGGAGCTGAATTTGCGCAGGGAGATTGTCTTGACGGCGGCAGGCCGCGGCGCCGCGGAGAGTCTCGGCGGCGGAGAGCTTTCCCATGGTTTGAGCGCCGCGGAGGCTGCATTTCTCGATAAGGCGAACACAAAAAAAGGCCCGGTCCTGTTCAGCTTTGCGGTGAAGTTGGGCATGTCGTCCGCCGCTTTGCAACGATTACAGCGGCTCGGGTTGATCGAAATTCGAGAGACTCTGCAGGACACGAAGCGGAAATCGCAAACGATCATCGCCTGGAAAGGATTTGAAGACAAAGTAGAAAAAACACTGAAAGAGAAGGAAGAAAAGGTCCGGACGCTGCTGGAAACCGAGCGCGGGCCGCTGCCGATGCCTCAGCTGCTCAAGCTAGCGCAGGTTTCACGAAGCTTGATCGACCGCATGCTCGGTGATGGATTGCTCGAGAGCTGGGAAGAACCCGTCGATCCCGCGGAAGATCCATTTGATAGCGGATGCACGCCGCCTGCTCATGCTTTGAACGAAGAGCAAGAAAGCGCGATGAAAAGCATTCGCGCGCGGTTCGAGCTTGGCGAATTCGGAGTGCAACTGCTTCACGGCGTGACGGGCAGCGGAAAAACCGAGGTTTACTTGCGATGCGTGCAGGAAACTCTCGCGCGCGGGAAGACGGCGATTATTCTTGTACCGGAGATCGCGCTGACTTTGTGGATCGGGCGGCAGTGCCGGTCTTGGTTTGGCGCGAAGTATGAAGGCGTTGCGGTTTTGCATTCGGCTTTGAGTGACGTGGAGCGTGCTCGCGAGTGGTGGCGCGTTCGAAATGGCGAGGCACGGGTTGTGGTGGGAACGCGGTCGGCGGTGTTTGCGCCGTTGCAGAATCTCGGGCTGATTATCGTCGATGAGGAGCAGGAGAACAGTTACAAGCAGGAAGAGACGCCGCGTTATCACGGACGCGACGTTGCGATCGTTCGCGCAAAGAGCGAGGGCGCGCTGGCGTTGCTGGGTTCAGCGACACCTTCACTGGAAACCTATCACCACGCGCGCAGCGGGAAATACGACCTGCTCACCATGTCTTCGCGTGTGGAGAATCGTTCCCTTGCGAGCGTCGAGATTGTGGATCTGCGCGAAGATTTTCAGAAGACGCATCAGACCAGTCCGATTTCCGCCGCGCTGCATGCGGGAGTACAGGAATGTCTCGCCAACAAAACACAGGCGCTCGTGCTCATCAACCGGCGCGGCTATTCCTGGTCCGTTTTGTGCCGGAGCTGTGGCGCGAGCGTGCAATGTGTCAACTGCAGCATCTCGATGACGTATCACAAGAGCCGCAACCGGCTGGAATGCCACTACTGCGGCTCCATCCAGCAAGTGCCAAAGCAATGCCCGAAATGCCAGTCGCAGTACGTCTATTTTTTTGGCGAGGGTTCGGAGCACCTCGAGGAAAGATTGCGAAAAGAGTTTCCCGGGGCGAGGATCGCGCGACTCGACCGCGATACGGCGCGGACAAAGCGGCAATATCAGGAGACGCTGGGAGCCTTTGCCGGAGGAGCGCTGGACATATTGGTTGGCACGCAGATGCTCGCTAAAGGGCACGACTTCCAGCGCGTGACGTTGGTCGGCGTGATCTCCGCGGACTCTTCGCTGAGCATGCCGGATTTTCGCGCTGCCGAGCGTACCTTCCAATTGTTGACGCAGGTCGCGGGACGCGCGGGGCGAGGCGAGTTGAAGGGGCGCGTGCTGATTCAAACATATTACCCGGAGCATTATGCGATTCAGGACGCGGTGAAACAGGATTACGCTTCCTTTTTCGAGCGCGAAATGCATTTCCGCAGAATGATGGCGTATCCACCGCTCACTTCTCTGGCGAATGTGATTGTGAGGGATGTTAACCTCGAAAAAGCGATCCGCTTTTCGCGGAAGCTCTCCGAATATTTTTCGCCGCACGATGGGCATACCGTGCGCGTACTCGGCCCAGCAACCGCGCCTCTCGCGCGATTGAAAAAAGAGCATCGATTTCAGTTTCTGCTGAAGTCGCCGAAACGATCCATCCTCACAAAACTTCTAAGCGGAGCGATGACGTATTGCGATGCACAGGGAATTCCGCAGACCGCTCTATTGGTAGATATGGATCCACTTAGTTTGTTTTGATTTGGTTTAGTGGACTTGCCTGGGCGGGGCCCTTCGCGGCTCCCATCGTTCCTCAGGGCAAGCAGGGTGAACGGAGCCCCGGCTCTGCAGATATTCCGGTGGGGCGCTAGCGGCTGATTAGGAAAATGCCGGCGAAAATTGCGATGATTCCGAGCCATTGCCAGGGCGAAACTCGTTCACGCAAGAAAACCGCAGCCAAACCGACAGTAACTGCGCCGTACAGCGAAGCTAACACGCTCACGACAGCCACTTGCTCGATGCGCATTCCGAAATTGTTCATGACGAACGCGCCGGTGTCCGTCAGGCCCATTCCGAGAATCCATCCTGCAACGCGGTCCGTAGGTGGTTTGATGGATTTGCGTGCTGCGAGAATCGACGCAGCCGTGAGCGCTGAGCTTGTCAGTCGAATGAGCCAAACCGTTTGCGCCGCTCCGGTGGCGGGCACGATTCGCGTGCCGAGCAGCCAGAACAAAAATCCAAACCCAATCGCGGAACAGCACGCCAAGGTGATTCCCTTTCCGCTGCGTCGTAATCCCTCTTCATCATCTGCATCCGGAGCCTTCTCTCCGCCTGCAACAAGCACTACGCCGAGTAGCGTGCAGGCGATGCCGATTGCACGCGCCGCTCTCAAGTGTTCGCCGCTCAGAAGGGAAAGAAGAACTGTCAGGACGGGATAGCTTGCGGAGATCGGCGCGACGACGGAGAGTTTGCCGATTTCAAACGAGCGATAAAGAGTTAGAGTCGCGACAAAATTTAGTGCGCCTGCTAACGCGCCCCAGGCCCACGGTTGCCAGCCGGAACCGTCGGTGAGATGGCCCCAGCCGCCGAGCCAAGGGAGAAATATCGTGAGCAGGAGGAAGCCGGTGAACTGCATGTACAGCATGGTTCGAAGCGTTCCGATGCGATGGGTGGCGAAGCGGGCGAGAAAATCCGAACCGCCCCAGGAGAGAGCCGTCAACAGGCCCAGCAAAATTCCCATGATGGGTTACGAAGACTTGCCCGCTTCGGCGGACTTGCCTTTCTTTGCTTCGAGGCCGAGAACTGCCATGACTTTTTGCAAATCTTTCCAGACTTCGCTCTTGGCGCTGGGATTGCGCAGCAAGTAGGCCGGGTGATACGTAGCCATCAGTTTTCTGCCCCGAAAATCGAGCCATTGTCCGCGGAATTGAGAAATGCCGCGGTTTGTTTCGAGAACGGTCTGCGCGGCGGTGCTTCCGAGACAGACGATTACTTTTGGCGCGATCGCATCGATTTGGCGGAGCAAGAATGGCGAGCACTCGGTGACTTCGTCTTTTTCTGGAGCGCGATTTTCGGGCGGACGGCATTTTACGACGTTGCAGATGTAGACGTCTTTTCTTTGCAGGCCCATCGCTTCGATCATTTGCGTGAGCAGTTTTCCGGCGCGGCCGACGAATGGAAGCCCTTGCATGTCTTCATCGTGGCCGGGACCTTCGCCGACAAAAACAAGCTCAGCCTTTGGATTGCCGTCGCCGAAAACGATTTTGTTACGCGTCCTGTGGAGCTTGCAACGCGTGCATTCGCCGAGGTCAGTTCGAATCTTCAAGAGGGTGTCGTCGGGGACTTTGTCAAACGCTTCGAACAGAGATGGTCCTGCAGGCACTGGCAATATATCGGGCTTTTGCATAGGGCGCGAGGACTCGGTTGAGGGCGGAGTAAATCGCGGCGCGAGTTGCGTGACTTTCGGTGGTTCCGGTTTTCGGATGGATTTTGGCAAAGCCGCTTCCTCGTGGGAGATTTGTTGGCTGGCTGGTTCTGCGAAAGATTCTGCGGCTGGCGTTGCGGCTGGCCGAACTTGCAAATCACCGCGCTGCTTGTAGAAGAGGCGAACGCCGAGATCTTCGTAAAAATGCAATCGGTCGGAAAGTTTTTTCTGGAGGGATTCGGGAATGCGTCCGGACATGCTACGCATCATACAGGAGAATGGTGGGCGGCGCGGAGAGTTCGCAAGCGCAGGACTTCGTCGAGGATGCGCTGGGCGACTTCACTTTTCTTCAACTTCGGGAGAGCGAGATCGCGGCCATCACGGGAAAACAAAGTGACGATATTGGTGTCGTGGTCAAAGCCGGCGCCTTCTGAGGTGACGTCATTGGCCACGATAAGATCGGCGTCTTTCGCGACTAACTTTTTACGGGCATTTTCCGCAACGTGGTCCGTTTCGGCAGCGAAGCCGACGACGATGACTTGACCTTTGCGGCTGGTTACGGATGCGAGAATGTCCGGTGTCGGCTCCAGCATCAGAGAAATCAGCTCTTTGTTGCGCTTTATTTTTTCTCCGGCGGTTTCCACCGGCCGGTAGTCCGCGACAGCGGCGGCAAAAATGGCTATGGAGGATTCAGGAAATCTCTGGGTGACAGCTAAATGCATCTCCTTGGCCGAGCGAACATCAACGCGTTCGACTCCTGGCGGAGTATCGAGATTAACCGGGCCACTTACCAAAATCACGCGAGCGCCACGGCGCGCTGCTGCTTCCGCGACGGCGTAACCCATTTTGCCGGAGGAGCGATTCGTCAGATAGCGCACGGGGTCCAGGTCTTCACAGGTCGGCCCGGCGGTGATCAAAACCGTTTCGCCTTGCAGATCCTTCTGCGCATGGAGCGTTTCGCGAACGGCGGCGACGATTTCCTGTTGGCCAGCGAGGCGGCCAGCGCCGGTCATGCCGCAGGCGAGATAGCCTTCATCGGGATTGACGATTTTAACGCCGCGAGCACGAAGCATCTCGACGTTTTCCTGGGTAGCAGCGTGGTTCCACATGTTGACGTTCATTGCGGGCGCGACGATGACTGGCGCGATCGTGGCCAGATATAGGGTGGTGAGAAAGTCGTCGGCGATGCCCCGGGCGAATTTGGCGAGGATGTCCGCGGTCGCGGGAGCCACCAGAAGAAGATCCGTGCGCTGAGCGACAGCGATGTGTTCGATGGCGCTTTCGAGGTTGGCTTCGCCAGTGGAGGATTTTTCGAAGAGGTCGGTGATTACTTTTTGGCCGCTGAGGGCGGCGAAGGTCAAAGGCGTGACGAATTCCCGGGCGCCGCGCGTCATGACGACTTGCACGGTGAAACCGTCTTGTTGGAGAAGGCGGACCAGCTCAGCGGCCTTGTAGGCTGCCACACCACCGGTTACGCCGAGTGTGATTCGCATCGGTTTATCTCAAGACATCTTGCCAAGCTCGGGCGGGGGCCCTTCGAAGCTCGGGGTAAACAAGCCCAGCCCTTACAAAATCCGGAGAAGAGCGGGCACGGCATGCCGTGCCCCTACAAACCGCGCGCAAGCGGCTTGCGCCCACGGCCTGCGGCCGTTTACTTGCGGCGCTTGTTGCCGTCTTTGTCTTCGTCGATGGAAGACGGCTCGGTAAATTCGTACTCGATCAGGCTGTGCTCGAGTTCCTCGCAGGCGATGCGAGTCGCCTTGAGCGTTCTTGGGTTTTCAATGAGCGACGGCGCCCCCGCCATGATTTGGCGAGCGCGTCTCGCCGCCAGCACTACGTAAGCAAACTGGCTCTCCGGAGCTTTTGTCTGCACAGTCATTTCAGTCTTTCCCCCCAAACGATGCCAGAAGTTCTTCCACCCGTGGTCTGCGCCGCGCGGCGGAACAACGAATCGCAACGACGATGGCTTGCGCTTCGTCTCCCGCTCGCTTCACGTCTTCGTTCAAAATGCAATAATCGTAAAAACGTCCGGCGGCCGAAATCTCGTCCCGCGCCTTTGCCAAACGCCGCGCAATTTCTTCGCCGGAATCCTGGCCGCGGCTACGCAAGCGCCGTTCGAGTTCCGCACGAGACGGAGGCAAAATAAAAATCGCCACCGATTCCGGAAGCTTTTCCTTTACTTGCGCCGCGCCTTGCACGTCAATCTCGAGGACGAGGTCGAGACCCTTCTTCCGCGATTCTTCGAGCCATTTCTTCGGCGTGCCGTACGAGTGCTTGCCGAAGACGCGCGCATATTCCAAAAATTCGCCGCGCGCGACCATGGCGTCGAATTCCGCTACCGTGACAAAATCATAGCATTTCCCGGTGGCTTCGGTCGCGCGGCGCGACCGGGTGGTACACGATACCGAAGGCATCGTTCCGGGCAACTCCAAAATTCTCTGCACGAGCGTCGATTTTCCCGAACCCGAGGGACCTGAAACGATCAGCACCAGCGGGGCAAGCTTGCTCTCCGTGCTCATTCGATGTTCTGTACCTGCTCCCGCAGTTTTTCGATCTCGGCTTTAATTTCGAGCGCGAGCCCGGTGATAGCGAGCGCTTCACTCTCGACCCCGGGTGTTTTCGACAGCAGCGTGTTCGCTTCGCGGTGCATCTCCTGCAGGAGAAAATCGAGCTTCTTTCCCATCTCGCCGGCGCCGTCCAAAAGTTTTCCGAACTGCTGGAGATGGCTGCGCAAGCGGTCTAATTCTTCACTGACATCGCCGCGTTCCGCAAGCAGGGCGGCCTCTTGAGCCAGCCGCGCGGGATCAATGCCGGCGCCGCCGAGCAATTCTTTCAGGCGCGCTTCCAGGCGCCGCGCGAAAACGGGACGAAGCGTGGCGGCGAGTTCGCGGACTTTTTCCGCTTCTTGGCCGATGCGCGCCAGACGCGCGCGCAAATCTTCGATCAGGTGGCGACCTTCGGCACGGCGCATTTCATCCAGCTTGTGGAGCGCTTCGAGCAAGCAAGTATCCAGGGCTTGGCCAAGCCGTTCTTGGTCCTCCTCCGCTTCGGGGACGGCGGCAGACAGGCCGGCGATGACTCCGGGCAAGCGCAGGATTGCGACGACATCCACGTCCGCCGCGGCTCTAGACACTTGGCGGAATTCTTCCGCGACGCGCATGTAAGTTTGCGCGAGTTCGCGATTCACCTGGACGGGGGCAGCGGCAGCGGGATCCACGCTGACGTGCACCTCGACGTGCCCGCGGTGAAGGCGATCTCGCAGGACCTGGCGCAAGCGCAGTTCGTAGAGATCAAAACCTTCCGGCAAGCGCAACTTCAGATCCAGGAAGCGATGGTTGACGCTTTTGACGCTTACGCGGACCGCCCATCCATTTTGTTCGCTGCGCGCTTGCGCGTAGCCGGTCATAGAGAAACATTCGCCGGCTTTTTTTGGTAGTACAGAGGATTGGGTCATAAGGTTTCCGCAGGTGCCGTGACACTGGCCGGCGCTGCTTGCGCGCGCGAGAGGAAGTCATCGTCCGCAAATTGCAAATCGTGGAGCCTAGCGTAGGTTCCACCGCGCGCCATGAGCTCCGTGTGCGTGCCGCACTCGCGGATTTGGCCGTCCTCGAGAACAAGTATTTTATCCGCCCGGCGAATGGTAGCCAAGCGGTGCGCGATAACGAAAGTGGTGCGTCCGACCATTAGATTAGCGAGAGCTTTCTGCACATACATCTCCGACTCCGCATCCAGCTCCGAAGTTGCTTCGTCCAGAATGAGGATGGGAGAGTCTTTAAGTATGGCACGTGCGATGGCAATACGCTGCCTTTGGCCGCCGCTGAGGCGGGTTCCGCGCTCGCCGATGACGGTGTTGTATTGAAGCGGCAGTTCCATGATGAAATCGTGCGCGAGGGCAGCCTGCGCGGCAGCGACGACGCGATCCTTGGGAACGCTGGTGAGGCCGTAGCAGATGTTATTCCAGACCGTGTCGTGAAAGAGAATATTTTCCTGCGAGACGATCGCGATTTGAGCTCGCAAGGAGCGGAGCGACACGTTGCGAATATCCACGCCGTCAATGCGAATGACACCTGACGAATTTTCATAAAATCTTGGAAGCAAATTCACGAGCGTGGTTTTCCCTGCGCCGCTCGAGCCGACAATGGCAATGATTTCTCCACGGTGGGCGGATAAGGAGACGCCACGCAGAATCGGAACGGAATCGTAAGCAAAGCCGACGTCCTCAAACGCGATTTCCTCCTGAAGAGCCGCCAGGGTCCCGGCACCCGGGGCATCGGCGGCTTCCTCCGGCAAGTCCAAATAAGCCAAGACCTGCGTGCCCGCGCCTTGGGCGGTTTGAAATTGTTGATAAACCGAGCCCAAGCGGCGAAGCGGCATGTAGGCATTGAAGAGCGCATAGAGAAAAGTGAAAAACTGGCCGGTGGTCATGAGCTGCAAGCGAATCTGGTCGCGCGCGTAGAGCAAGAGGAGAGGAATGACGACGGCCCCCAGCATATCCATGAGAGGGGGTGTGATGACCCCCGCGCGAATCCAGCGCATGTTCTCGCGCAGCAAACGGCGCGCGGATTCCTGGAACTTGCGAATCTCGAAATCTTCCATGCCGAAGGCTTTGACGACGCGATTGCCCGTGGTGGTCTCCTGCAGGATTTGGCTCAAATCGCCAAGCCGTAACTGGCCGTTTTCCGCCGAGCGACGAATCCTTCGCGCAAATTTGCCGATGGGCAGGACAACCAACGGAAGAAGAATCCCCGTTCCCAGGGCCATTTTCCAGTTAATGATGAGGAGGACTGAGACAAAGACAAGAAACGTGAGACCTTTCTGGAAGAGATCGACGAAGAATTCGCCGAGGGCAGGCCTGAGACGATCCACATCGTTAATGGCAACGGACATGATACGTCCGGTGGGGTGGTCACGAAAAAAACCGATGGGCTGTCTGAGGATCTTAGTGAAAATTGCGTTGCGAAGGTCGGTGATAGCCCCGTAGCCAACGCGGTAGACTTCCGTGGTCCCCAGATATTCGGCTACGGCCTTTGCAAAAAAGACCGCTAAAATGGTAAAGGCAAAAATGGTCCAGACGTAGTGAATGCTCGGTGGGAAAAAATTGTTCAGGTAGATGGTGTGGCCGTTCCACGGAAGTGTCACGAGTTTGACGGAGCGGACGGCCACGGACGGGTTGAGGACCTGATCGACGGCAGGGGTTACAAGGAGGGCAATTACGCCCTCTGCAAGGGCAACGAAGGCCAGCAGAAGCACACCCGCGATAAGCCTGAGGGTGTAGGGACGAACGTAACCTAGCAGACGCCGAAGTTGCGGTGAAACGATGGAAGCCACGCCTCTGAATCCCCTGCGATTCGTACTTGGTACGCTAGTGCGCCAGCTTGGGTGTGTCAAGTTTCCGGACTCCGAATTGCTAATAAAAAAGTTGAATCACATGCCAGCGGGGATTGGCCTCCCGCAAGGAGGCGATCTCTTATTGAAAGAGAAAGCGCCACGGGAATCAGAGATTAAGCGCCCTCTTTTTCTAGAATCATGAAATGGTTTTTTTGCATAAGCTCAGGTGAAAAAAAACTTACCACGGTGGATTTGACGTCGCGGAAACCGTGCTTTAGAAGAAAGTCCTTGGCGTCATAGCCCGGATCGATGTGCATGGGAGCCGAGCTGGTGATCCCGTTGTAATAGGTGGCCAGCAGTTTGCCGCCCGGCTTAAGCAGTTTGCGGAAATGTTCGAAAACGGGCGGAAGATCGACGAGGTGCTCGACCACATCGAGGCAAAAAATGACGTCATAGGGACCTTCGAGAGCATTCCTGTCGAGCACGACTCTTAGTGGCAGCCCCTCTTTTTCCGCGCGCCACTTAACATACCTGGCGGCATCGCCCGGAACGTCGAGATATGTCGTTTCAAAGCCTCGACGTGCGAGCGCCCGGCTGAAGTCTCCATTGCCGCCGCCATAATCCAAGACGCGGCCACGCCCAATCTTCAGCAAACTAAACGTGTACATCATGTGGCGATAGAGCAGGTGGTGCTGACAGTTGGCCAGGAGGTAGAGGTGCGCGTTAGCGCTATACCAAGCCGCGACGGCTTCTTGACCTTGCGGCTGTGCGCGGCGCCAGTTCTCCGCAAGGGTGGGAACGGACAAGAGCAAAATATCCACGATGCCTTTGCGGCTTTGTCCCAGAAATTGCTGCAAGTTATCCAGAAGGTCGTCGTAGTTAGCCAGATTGTGCTGGTTGGCTTTGATCAGGAGATAGATTGTGCCGGTCATCCAGAAAAAAACGGCGACGCCGAGGATGACGGAAAGAACCGCTAAAACTGAGGCGACGGCGAAAGGATTGAGGATGCTGCCTGCAACGCGCTCAGATTCGACGCCTCCGGAGGCCGTGAAGAAGAAGGCGAGGCTCGCGGCCACGATTCCGAAAACCGGCGCGAGGATCGCCAGCCTGGGCCGCACGATCACCGCGAACAAGAAGACGAAGCAGAGGAGCAGCTCCGAGAGGAGCAAAGATGAAACGCCCCCGCGATGAGCCAGCCACAGAAGAACCAAATCCGAGGCGCCGTAAAGCAAGGCTAGAACGGAGAGGCGCGCGGGAATGGACTCGCGCAAATCCTGGCGTTCGGGTTTAAGAAGAATACGGAGCAGGGAAAGGTGAAGGAGAGCGGCGAGGATCGCCGCACCAAGCGCGAGTTTGGCCCCCGCAAGAAGAGATGCGATGGCAAGAAGGAATAGCGCGACCCAGCGGGCCCGAGAGAACCAGTAAAGCCGCCGCCACGGATCTGCGTCCAAACCCAAGTATTGAGGAAGGTAGTAGGCTGCCCACGCGAGGGCGAGCGCGAGGGCGGCAGCGAGCACGCTCTCGGCGATCGATTGTTGCCCGTCCATCGCCAATCCGAGCAGGGCCGCGCACCCCGCGAAGGAGGGCACGAGCCGCCAGTGCTGACGTTTCAGAAAAGACTTTTGCTCTTCATAATTCATAGGTCTAAGGTATGCCTCTTGCGCTAAGTGTACGTTGACGGAGTCGAACAGCCAGCTATTTTCCGCGCACAAACAAGTTTGAAGGATTGTCCCAAGAAAAATTTTAGTGGAGCATGGAATCTTCGGTCAAGTTTCCGGGGCGTGCGTGATGCGACGATTGAAATTCGCGGCGCTGGATCTACTTCTCGATGTCGCGATGCGTGACTTTGGTGGAGAAGCCGCGCTTCGCCAGCGATTTCTTGATTTGTTCGCCAAGCATGACGGAGCGGTGTTTGCCGCCGGTGCAGCCGATGGAGATGGTCAAATAGCTTTTGCCTTCGCTGATGTAATGCGGGATCAGGTAGGTGAGAAGGCTTTCGATACGGCGGAGAAATTCTCCGCTTTGGGGGAAGGAGCGAATGTACTTTTGGACTTTGGGATCTTTGCCCGTGTAGCGGCGCAGGGCGGGCACAAAGTGTGGATTGGGCAGAAAGCGGACGTCGAAAACCAGGTCGGAGTCCGTGGGGACGCCATACTTGTAGCCGAAACTTACGACGGAAACGAGCATGGGGCGGTGGTCGGGATTTTTGAAGCGCTCGGTCACGAAGTGACGAAGCTCGTGGACATTGAATTGAGTCGAGTCAATGACTACATCGGCGAGTTTGCGGATGGGCTCCATCAGCGCGCGCTCGTGGCTCAAGCTTTCGCGAACGGATAGAGCTTTGCCTAGGGGATGAGGGCGGCGGGTCTCGCTGAAGCGGCGGAGGAGGGCGTCGTCGCTGGCGTCGATGAAAACGAGCGTGATGGGATGGTCCTTGCGAAGATGCTTGAGGAGAGGCGGAAGCTTTTCGAGTTGCATGCCTTCGCGAGCATCGACGAGAAGCGCGGCACGCGCAAAGTCGCCCTCTCCGGCGGCGTGAAGTTCGGCAAAAATGGGAATTAATTCCACGGGAAGGTTATCGACGCAGTAGAAACCCATGTCCTCGAAGGCGCGGAGGACGGTGCTTTTCCCCGAGCCGGAAACGCCGGTGAGGATGACGAGATGGCGAGAGTCGTGTCTGGAAGACGGCTTCACGTGAGGCGGCAACTCAGCTCTTCACCCTGCGCTGGTGAGTGCTGGGGATGCGCATGTCTTCGCGGTATTTGGCGACAGTGCGGCGGGTGACGTGAATTCCCGCGTCATCGAGCTTTTTGGCAATCTGTTCGTCGGTGAGAGGCTTGGAGGTGTCCTCTTCCTCGATCATTTTTTTGACGAGGCGCTTGAGGGTGAGCAGCGACATTCCGCTGCCTTCGGGACCGTTCACCGATTCGCTGAAGAACGAGCGGAGCTCAAGGACGCCCTGAGATGTGTGGGCGTATTTGCTGGCGACGGCGCGGCTCACCGTGGACGGATGCACGCCAACTTCTTCGGCGACTTCCTTGATCATCATGGGCTTGAGAGCGTCCGGGCCGTGAGTGAGATACTCGCCCTGACGGGCAATGATGGATTGGCAGACGCGCAGGATGGTGTGTTTGCGCTGCTCGATATTTTTCATCAGCTGGATGGCGGCGGTGAAGCGTTCCTTGACATAATTGCGAACGTCGCGGTCGGCAGCGTCGCGAGCGAGAAGACGTCGGTAGGTGGGGCTGAGTCGGAGCTGCGGCATGTCGTCTTCGTTTAGGAAAACCTGCCACTGGTCATCGACCTTGCGGAAATAGACGTCCGGCTCGACGAGCCGCGGCTCGGTTTTGTTGTAGCGCAGGCCGGGCCGGGGATCGAGCTTCTTAATCACTTCCAGCGAGCGCTTGACGACCTCCAGCGGCCGGTTCAGCGCGCGGGCGATTTCCTTCAGCTGGTTGGACTGCACTTGCTTCAAATGTTCGGAAACGATTTGCTGGGCCAGCGTATTCTGGGGATCGAAAGCCTTCAACTGCAGAAGCAAGCATTCGCGCAAATCGCGGGCGCCCACGCCGATCGGGTCGAAATCCTGGACGACGGCCAGCGCATCATCGAGATCATCCTGAGTAAATTTGCCATTCTGGACGAGCTCTTCCGTCGAAGCGGTGAGATACCCATTTTCATCAAGGTTGCCGATGATACTTTCGGCGAGCTCCGTGACGGCTTCGGAGCAGATGGTCATGCTCAACTGCCAAGCTAGATGGTCGGTGAGGCCGCTGGGAGAGGAAAGAAACTTTTCGAAGGAGGGGCGCTCGGAGACTTCTCTTTCCTGGGATTGGCCGCCATCGCCGCCGGTGTCGAGGTATTGGTTGAAGAAGCTGCCGACATCGAACTCGTCGAACGGATTAGCTTCCGGCTTTTCGGGAAGTTTCTCGGTTTCCGCTTTCAGGAAGGTCTCGTCGCTGTAGTTGTCGCTCTGGGTGGCTTCTTCGCTAAGCTCTTCCAGGACGGGGTTGGCGATCATCTCCTGGTTGATCATCTCGCGGAGCTCGAGGCGGTTCAGGGCCAGGACACTCACCATTTGGACGAGGCCGGGCGTCAGAATCTGCTTCTGCGCCACTCTTAGGTTGAGTTTGAGTCCCTGCCAAGCCATGGTTGAGTCCGATTATCCCTTCAAAGTCCCCAGTTTCCCAATTTAGTTCAAGCGGAAATGATCGCCCAGGTAAACGCGGCGTACTTCCGCGTCGGTGCTTAGCTCAAGCGGAGTGCCCTTAGCCATTATCTTGCCATGATTCACGATGTACGCGCGGTCCGTCACGTTGAGTGTTTCCCTGACGTTATGGTCGGTGATCAGGATGCCGATGCCGGAGCGGCTGAGGCCCCGGATGATCTCCTGAAGATCCTTTACGGTTAGAGGGTCAATGCCGGAAAAAGGTTCGTCGAGGAGGATGAAAGAGGGCTGCAAAGTGAGCGAGCGGGCGATCTCGAGGCGGCGGCGTTCTCCCCCGGAGAGTGTGTAGGCTTTGCTAGTGCGTACGGTTTCTAGCCCCATCTGAGCCAGCAGCTGTTCCAGACGGTCGCGTTGCTGCTCGGGCGTAAGAGGGAGGGTCTCGAGAACGGCGAGCAGATTTTCTTCGCTTGTCAGTTGGCGAAAAACCGAGGGTTCCTGGGGAAGGTAGCTGATGCCACTGCGGGCCCGGAGGTACATGGGGAGGTCGGTGATTTCGCCGCCGTTTAGGAGAACGTGCCCGGAGTCTGGCCGGGCAAGACCTACTAGAATATAAAAGGTAGTGGTCTTACCTGCGCCGTTGGGCCCCAAGAGCCCAACAACTTCACCCTGGCCAATCTCCAGCTCAACGTCATCGACGACCTTGCGACCGCGATAAGACTTGCTCAACTCGACGGCCTGGAGTTTCAGCATACCTCGTCACGAACGGCCGCTCGGCGGCCGCGTCATTTCTCGACTCGGTGTTTCGTCAACGTGCGGGAACCGTTTTCGGAGTCGACGATGATCGTATCATCCGCTAAATAGAAGGTCAATTGACGGCCCTTCGTGGTGCCTTCGGTACTGTCATAGAGCGTGGGATCTCCTCCGGTCATCACGAACTTGCCATCGGAGGCGATATATTCTCCGCGCTCGGCGGTGGCGCGGCGGTCGGCCTGATCCACGATGACGCCGCCGGTCCCAATGGCACGACTGATCTGCTGTGCTCCGGGAGTCGAGGGAATTCCGCTAGCGCTGCTTGTTGAGCTGCTTGCGGAATTGTTGGTGCCCCGGGTGAAATACAAATCCATGATTGGCGCGCGGATTTTCTGATCGGGGGACTGAACAACGACGTTTTTTTCGAGATGGGCAAGACTGGTGATGTCGTTGTACGTGAGCGTTCCGGAACTTACGTGCCAGAGAACGGTTTTGTTGGCAGGAGATTGTTGCGTACCGGATTGGAGAGTGGCGGGTTGCGCGGGTGCAGGTGTTTGGGGGAAGACAGCGCGGACTTTTCCGGCGGCGTTCAAGATTTTTGTTTCGCGAAGCAGTTCGATGGAGTCCGCTTCCAGAACGGAATCGCCCTGCCAGAGACGGGCGTGGCCGGTATAGACTGCTCGTCCCGTCTTCGAATTACCCTGCATCGTGTCCGAAGTAATGTTGGCGGGCACTTGTGCAAGTTGCACGGCGTTTCCATTGGGGGAAAAATCCGTGGAGCGTACGCCGCCCTCGGCGCGGATGTCGCCGCTCGTTCCAGTGAAGAAGATGCGCGGCGCGTGCGTCTCGGTAGTCGCGTCACGGGCGACAGCGTGCCCGGACAAAGCCGCCGTCTGCCCAACATGCAGGAACGTGGCGTGATCCGCCTGCGCATTGCGATCTGCTTCTTTCAGCTTCACGTCGCCTTGCAGGTCCATCTGTGACCAGCCACCCGTGGCAAGAAGCTGTGCTATACCGTTTTTGGCAGTGGCGGTCTGGAGCTGGTGGCCTGCGAGGGCACGTTCCGTTTGAACATTCCCCGTCGCATCAAGCCGCTTGGGCTTGCCCTCCTCCCCAAACGCCAACTGCAGCTTGTCCGCTTGCAGTTTCGTGCGCGTAGGGGCAGCGTTGGGTTGTGCCACGGCATCGGTCCATTCCATGCTTCCTGCCGTAAGCGTCTCCGCGCTGGAGGGCTTGCCGGGCTGGCCTTCTTTTCCTTCGCTGAACTCCATGCGAAACGCGCCTGTCTGAAGGATTCGCGCATCCCCGCTTTTGGCCATGCGCGCCTTAAGAAAAACTCCGCCGTTGAGATTCATTTCTTTGGCGCGATTCACGCGAGACCAAAAATCCAGCGAGCCGGAGTCCGCGTGGACTTCGTCGTCTTCTTCCTTGCCATGACGCACGCCATGCACGCTGCCTGTCCCGTCCACTCGAGTGACCCACCCTTCCGGGGCAACTAGTGCGGTCATTTTGTCCGCGTCGACGAGCATCGTGTCGTCACCGCTCTGATAGGTAAGTTTCGGCGGCTGACTGTTCGAGCCGGGAATGGCCACCAGCCTGCGCGCGCGAAATTCGTCGTCCAATTCGAGGGTAAATTCTCCGGCGGTCAATCGAGCGGAGCTCGATACAGCTTCTGCCGGGCCGAGTACGTGGAGCAATCTTGCATCGCGTGCAAAGTCGAGGCTAGTGCCATTGACCAGAACTTCTTCGACTGCCTTTGTCGTCGAGGGCTTTTTCACGGTGTCTTTTTTCGGGGTTGGTTTGAGCTTGAGGCGGACGTTTTGCCGCAGGCGGAGAGTTCCTGCCTGCGAGTTATAGTCTGCCCCCACGGCATCGCCGCTCCCGCTAGGGAAGGTAAACGTCACGGGTTGATCCGTAGTTGCGGCGCCAGTGCTCTGATCGAAATTTACGCCGCGGGTCTCCACGTGTACGATTTGTGGTTGGGTCGCGTGATCTTTTGCGCTGCGTTCCGCGTCCGCCGCGCTCTCTAAATCAATCTGAACATCCCCGTCGCAGGTGACGCCACCACTGCCTTTCCGGTACTGGCAACTTTGCGTGTGAATCGTGTCGTGGCGGTCGCCGAATTTTCCAAAAATCGTAACGATGACGTTCTCGAGCAAGCTGGCGTTCTGGTCTTTGAAATCCGTCGACTTCGAGGCTTCAACGGTGAAAATCTTGCGGGGCCCGTCCATTTTCGAGAAGGTCAGGCCGCTGGATTGCTTTTCAACGTTGACCGGCGCTGGCGGGGGCGCGGCTTTGCGCTCGATGATTCTTTGCCACCCGCGCTTCAGATACACTCCGGCCGTCAGACAGGCCAGCAGCAGCGCCACAGCCGCGGACCAGCGCGCATATCGCGCCGCTTCGCTTCTTCGCATAGGTTCAGTTAAGCAAAATTCTTAGGGACTGTATAGAAGATGGAGAGCTGAGAGGAGGAGCGCGAGAAAGACTACCCGGCGGATTCGGCTGCTGCCGCGGTCGTGTCCGGTAAAATCCCGATATTTGCCGCGGCTACGCTGTCACGGTTGGTGTTTTTCACCAGATACATAGCCTCATCGGCGAGGTGCAAGAGCCCCTCTTTGGTGCGCGAATCGGTGGGATAGGAAGCCACGCCCAGGCTTGGCGTGACACGTATGTTCAAACCGTCGGAATCGAGCCAGGGAGTTCCGCGGATCAGCTTATGAAGGCGGCGCGCGACGTTCAGCGCATTATCCTTCGAGGTCTGCGGCAGGAGAATCACAAATTCATCACCGCCGTAGCGGAACGCAAAATCGATCAATCGGCAATGAGCTTTGAGCGCGTTGCCAATCTCCGCCAGCAAGCGAGAGCCGACGAGATGGCCGTGAGTGTCGTTCACTTGCTTGAAGTGGTCCAGATCGATGAATACTAGCGAAAATTGGTAGTTGTAGCGTTGCGAACGGTAGATTTCCGTTTCAAGAATGAAGCCCATGTGCCGGGCGTTGTACAGGCTGGTGCAATCGTCCGTGATGGTGAGCTCATGAATGCGCTTCACGTGCCGGGCATTCTCGAGGGCGATGGCAGCAAAGTCCGAAAGAGCTTCGAGCAGCTTGAGGTCGCGCTCGTCGAACCCTTCCGGGCCGAGGCAATTGATCAGCTCGATGACACCGAGGCAAGTGTCTCGGAATTTAACGGGTACGGCGACGATCGATTGCGTTTCGGTCTTGGTCTTCTCGTCGACCTGAGAGAAGAAACGTGTATCCTTCGAAGTGTCGGCCACGACCACGGTCTCACCGTGCAGCGCCACCCACCCGGCAATTCCCTGCCCCATCTTGATGCGAACGTCTTTCAGTGCTTGGGAGGCTTTGCCGACCGCCAGCTCGAAATAGAGTTCTTGTTTGGCTTCATCGAGCAAGAGCAAGGACCAGTTGTCCGGGCGCAGAAACTCGTCGATTTTCTCCATGATGGTGCGGAGAACCTGGTCGAGCTGCAGCGAAGAGGTCAGCGCCTTCCCCAACTCCTGGAAGATGGCGACTTCGCCCGCTTCGCGTTGCTCAGCGGAAACCGCGGGATTGCGGCGGCGTTCCACGGCTGGAAACTGCTTGACTTCGTCCACGCTCGGTTAGTCCCCGGTTTAAAAGTTTTTCAGGCCAGCCTAAAGCCGCCCCGGCAGACAACACCACGAGCGCGATTCGGCGCTGGACCCCGAATCTTTGCCAGTATAGGCGCCTGTCAAAAAGGGGTGCAAGAATCTCGTGGTACAGGCGTGGCCATCTTGCCATCGGCAGGTACGGGGCGTACCGGCGTCGCCGGGTGTCATTGGCCGTTCAGCGAACAAACGAGCTGTGGGCGCCTTCACGCAAGACCAAGCAGCCGGAAAGCCTGTCGTGGATGGCGCGTTTGCTGGGCGTCAGGCCGACGCAGAGGCAATCGATCACGAAATAATAGCCACCCAGGACGGGCAAGTGCGCCAGGAGGCGTCCGCCGCAGAAGCGCAAGCTGGCACGCCAAAAATCGATTGGTTTGCCTGCGCCGTCGGCTACATAAATACCTAAGAAGCGCTTTCCTAGAGTTGCGTGCCAGTGAGAACTTTCTGCAAGCGCAAAGTAGAGCCAGCTTTCGGCCGCAAAAAAGCAAATGCAAAGAGTGAGGAAGATTGGAGCGAATTGGGCGAGAGTTTCGTTAAGAGGCGTTCCAGCACGATGATTGAAAAAAGGATTCGAGATTCCCATAGCGGCAGCCGAAAAAGAAACAAACACCGCGAACGGGACCACGAGAAGAATTAGGTCGATGATTGCAGCGATAGAGCGAATCCAAAAACCCGCGTGGAACAACGAGAGATCTGCGGCAGGATCGCTCCGCAGACTTGCCGGCTGTTCTTGCAAAATATGCTTCTCTACACTGGAAATCATCCGTTCGACTCCTCGAGGTTGTGGAGAAGTCTCCGAGCGACCAAGGTCAGGGCGCACAATACACCAATGGGAGGAGTAACCCCATAGACGGCAAGGCCAGGTACTTGCCGAATGACTCCCAGTAGGGATGAAAGACATGCTCATAGAGGAAGGCGTGGACAGAGGAGCAACTCAACAAGAGTGTAGCGCCGGAATACCAGAACCGTTTCTTGCAAAGACGGAACCGTGCTCTTGCGTTCTTTCTAACTTCTGCAATTTCCACTTCGCCGGGCGGATCATCATAAGCTGTCAATCTTATGCCGGGTTCTACCATGATCAGTGAGAGGATATCACGGTCATGAGCCACTCGCCGATGCGGCTCGGATAAGGTGGTTTAATTGTTGATTCGCGCATTCATCGAAAAAGTGTGGTATTGGAATGAGTATGCCCGTCAGCGTTCAGCCCAATTGGCAATGTTTTCTGAAGCCGAAGTATTGCCTCCCATTCCCGTTGTTTGACACTGCCGCGCGACACCGCCTATAGTTTCGTCGAGGGGGTTTTCGCGTCTTGCGCGGCGCGGATTCGGTCGCGCGAGTGAACCGTTGTTCGGTCACACCTGAGCTGCCTAAGTAGCGTTCATCCAACGAAAAAGGGCAGAGAAAAGGGCGCCCACCGCGGCGGTTAATTGGCGATCACCAACGAACTTGATCGCTCCGCTGCCCGAGTGTATCGGCAAGGACAGGTTTCGATTCATGGCCACGGGATCTTTTGGCGAACGCCTGAAGCGAGAGCGCGAGATGCGCGAAGTTTCGCTTAAGGAAGTCACGACGGCCACGCGCATCGGCCCGCGCTTCCTCGAAGCCCTGGAAAACGAAGAGTGGGAGAAACTCCCCGGCGGCATTTTCAACCGGGGGTTTGTGCGCTCCATCGCACGTTTTTTGGGCCTCGACGAAGAAAACCTGCTTGCCGAATATGACCTGGCGCGCGGCGACCAGAGCATGCCAGCCCCGCAGCCTTACGAGAACAAACTCCCTCGCCCGCCTGTCTGGCTTCCGATACTCGCCGTGCTGGCGTTGCTTGCCGTACTCGGCGGGCTCGTTGCAGGCGGCATTTATGGCTGGCGACGTTATGCCGCGTACCGCGCCGCAAAAAAATCTTCCTCTCCCGCACTTTTGTCTGCGCCAATAGAGCCCGGAACTGGTGCAGCGATACCAACGTTGGCCGCAGCTCCGTCTTCAGACTCTCCGAATGCAATGACCACCGTTCCCTTGGACCTTGCCGTTTCCACATCCGCGGCCACTCGCGTGCGCATTCTTGCGGATGGCACGATGCTACTCGACGCGGAGATTCCCGCCGGAGAAACGCACCATTTTGCCGCCAGCCAGCAGTTTGAAGTGACCGTCGCCGATTCTTCCGCGGTGTTGCTGGAATTGAACGGGCGCGCTATGCCGCCCGTTGGAACTCCCGGAGCCTCCGGTACAATAGTCTTGTCCCAGAAAGACTTGAGGCAGGCATCCGGTGGAACCCCTCAGCCCTGAAGTTCTTGACGATCTTCGCGCGGGCCGCGCTCCCCGCGAGCGTAAGATTGCGGTTTGCGCTGGTGGAGCGCACCTCGCGCCCGCGGATCGAGCCGAAATTCTCGCGGTGCTCGCGGGAGATGCCGACGAGATGGTCTCCGAGCGCGCGCAGCAGGCCATCCTCTCGCAACCGATAGAAACCTTTTTAGAAGCCCTGAAGCGCGAAAAGGCCATACCCGCGCTTTTTGCCTACGCCGGGAAACATCTCTCGGATAAGCCGGGCGTCTGCGACGCAATGGTACAGAACAAGAATTGTGCGGCAGAGCACCTGGTCCCCATCGCACGCCATCTCTCTTCCCTCGGCATCACGGCGCTCATGGAAGAATTGGAGCGCGTCAGCGAATCCCCCGCGCTGGCGGCTGCGCTCGAGCATTCCTCGTCCATCACGGCAGACCAGAAGCATCTGCTCCACGAGCTGCTGGGCTCGGCAATGGACGAAGCAGCCCTTGCAGAAGCAGCCGCGGAAGCTGAGCCTGACGTCGCTAAGCGTCAAACGCTTCTAATGCGCCTCGCCAAGATGAGCGTTTCCGAGCGCGTGCAGTTCGCCATCAAAGGCGGATCCGAGGCCCGGCGGACGTTAATTCGTGATTCGAACAAGGTCGTGCAGCGCGCGGTGTTGCAATCGCCGCGCCTTACGGATCAGGAAGTCGAGGCCTTCGCCACCATGACCAGCCTTACGGACGAAATTCTTCGTCTTATCGCTGGCAACCGCAAGTTCAGGAAGAATTATGCCGTCGTGCGCAATCTTTTGAACAACCCGAAGACTCCGTTGGACGTTTCTCTGCACATGCTCCCGATGTGCAATGTCATGGACCTCAAGAAATTGACCAGCAACAAAAACGTGCCGGAAACATTGCGCACCACGGCCATCAAGCTCCAGCGCACGCGGGCTGAACTCAAGAAATAGTCTTTCGTATGCCGTGGCCGTCTTCCGCGACCTCTGTTCCCGATGGAAACGTATCGCTGTTGCGCGATTTGGTTCTACAATTGTGCGCGGAGGCGAGCGTCTATGATCTCCCCGGCCAAATTTCGCAAGGGCGCGGCTCTTTTTGCCCTTGGCTTTTCCGCTGCGCTGCCCCTTGCTCCTGTTCTCCGATCCAACCAAAACGGCGCTGCGAATCAAGAAAAGGCAACAGAACCGTGGAAAGACGCGCAAGTACTCCACGCAGCTAACCTCGTGCGTGAAATTGCGGACGCCAAGGATGGTAGCGCTCTGGCAATCGTTTACGTGGGTTTTCGCACACTCTTCGAGGGCGGCCACATTCCGACGGCGTCATTTCACGGCACCGCTTCCAAGGAAGAAGGCCTCGCGGAATTGAAAAAATGGCTGGCCGGTCTGCCCCGCTCAACAAATCTGGTCATTTACTGCGGATGTTGCCCATTTGACCGCTGCCCGAACATCCGGCCTGCTTACGCGGCTCTGCATGAAATGGGGTTCACCCATGTGCGTGTCTTTGTTCTCCCGACAAGCTTTGCGACGGATTGGGTCGAGAAGGGCTACCCCATGCAAAAGGGCTTCTGATCGGCTGAAAGAAAGCGGCGGCAACTCCAAGTCTCCACGTTGCATCTGGAAAAGGAACGGCTCGACCTTCTGCGAGCTTTACGACGGAGGGCAACACGGCATTCTGGTCCAGCATGCGGTTTTCGCTGCGCATTTTAAGGAAGCACTGGAAACTCACCTCCATCGCCATCTTTTCCCTGGCCATCGCAATGGCCGCCGGAGCTGTAGGATTCAGTGTCTTCAACACGCTGTTGCTGCGTCCTCCCGCCGTTCCCGCTCCCGAGCAACTGGCGTCCGTTTACACGACCACGCCAACCGAAGAGTTCAGCGGCAGCAACTACGACGACTACAAATACTATCGCGACAACAATCACGTCTTCTCGGACGTCCTCGCCTTCCCGTACTCCATCTGGGTGGAACCCATCACCTATGACCACCGGAGCAAATCGGGGCTCATAAACGCCGTATCGGATAATTATTTCTCCGTTCTGGGCGTCCGGCCTCTCTTGGGGAGGACATTTGGGCGGGGCGACGACGACAAGCCGACCGCTGAAGCTGTCTTGAGTTATTCCTATTGGAAATGGCTAGGGGCAGACCCGAACATTGCAGGTGAGAGCGTAACGATCGACCGCGTACAACTGACCATCGTTGGGGTCACTCCGAGGAGTTTTGTTGGGACTATTTTCAGTGATTTACCTGATCTCTGGTATCCCCTTTCCGTGGATGCGACCATGCGTCACCAAGCACGGGATTGGCGCGCGGACCGCACCGTTCATTATCTCGGCCTAATAGGCCGGCTGAAACCTGGGGTAACTCTGCCGCAAGCGCTGGTGGACATGCAAATGTTATCGAAGCAACTCGCCGCAGCTTATCCGGAGACCGACAAAGACCGAGTCGCGCAGATCACGGAAACGACCATGCTGCCTGTGGACTCAGTGTCCTCGGCAAAAATCATCTCCGCGATTCTTCTGGCAATAGTGGCGCTCGTCTTGTTCGCGGCCTGTTCGAACGTCGCTAATCTGCTGCTGGCGCTAGCCAGCGCGCGCCGCCACGAAATTCTCGTTCGCGCGGCGATGGGGGCCACTCGCGTGCGGTTGATTCGCGACCTTCTGCTGGACAGCACGCTCCTTGCGGCCGGCGGTGGACTCGCAGGCTTCCTGCTGGCGTGGCTTGGACTCTGGCAGTTGATGCAATTCAAACCGTATCTTCCGGGTTTCGGCGTGATTCCCCTGACGATTGATTTTCGGCCCGACATTCGCGTCGTCGCGATGAGCGTGGCGCTGGTTTTTGTGGCCGGTCTTGCAACTGGCCTTTTGCCGGGACTGTATAGCTCCTCGCCCAATCTGGCGGGAGCGCTCAGCGGCGAAATCGCGATAGGCGGAACGCGCAAAGGAAAGATTCGCAATGCGTTGGTGGTCATCCAGGTAGCGGTTTGCACGGTAGTGCTCATCGGTGTGGGCTTGTGCTTTCGCAGCTTAATCAATCTCAAGCGTGTCAATCTTGGGTTTTCTGCGCGCAACATCGCGATGTTGACCCTCGATTTGCGGGCCAACGGCTACTCCGAAGAGCGGGGCCGAAATATGTACCTAAGAATGCGAGACACTGCCAAGCAAGTTTACGGCGTGGAGTCGATCAGCTTGGCGAGCGACATTCCTCTGAGCGGGAATGGCGGAAACGAAGACCAGGTGCGCGTGGAAGGCTCACCCGAGACAAGCCATCAGGCGGCTGCCATTTCGCATATCGCCGTTGACGAGAATTACTTTTCCACTCTCGGAATCCCTGTGTTGGCGGGGCGCGTGTTCACCGCGGCGGACACGGCAAAAGCGCCCGTCGTGATTGTCATCAATCATCTGATGGCCGAGAAATATTGGCCCGGCCAGAATCCCATCGGCAAAACGGCGCGCATCGAAAGCAGCAATCAACTCGTAACGGTCGTCGGTGTGGTCGGCGACGGCAAATATATCGATATCGACGAACCCGCTCGCCCCTTTATTTATTTCGCCTTAAATCAGAGCTACCAGGCCGTCGTCTATCTCATGGCGCGAACGCAGGGCAACCCCGATCAGTGGCTCTCGCCGATGTCCGATGCTCTTAAGAAACTCGATCCTCAGCTCTTTTTCCAGACCCTGACCATGGATGACTGGATGAATTTCTCGCTTTACGTCCCGCGACTCATTTTGATCTGCACCGGCGTATTCGGCGGTCTGGCCCTCGTCCTGGCGGCGGTGGGACTTTACGGAGCAGTCTTCTACTCCGTCAGCGAAAGAAAAAAGGAGCTGGGCATTCGGGTCGCGCTTGGTGCTGCGCCGCGCGATCTATGGAAAATGATTCTGCGCCAGACGAGCCTAATGACAGCCGCAGGCGTCGGCTTGGGAATCCTTTGCGGAATCATTGTCGCCGCACTCGTCCGCTCGCAACTGTATAGAATTCAACCAGTGGAATGGAGCGTGTTTCTTGCCGTCGCTCTCGCTATGGGAGGGATGACCGCGCTCACCGCGTATTCCGCCGCGCGGCCGTGGCTGCGCGCCGATCCGATGGAATCCGTCCGTCACGCATGAGCCAAGTCACCTTCCGCAAGCCGGACCCGGCGAGGCCATCGGAAAAATGGCTCTAAACTTTGCGCAGCACCAGACAACTCGCGATCATGTCATGGATGGCTTGTTTTTTCTCGGTGAAGCCGGCGAGGATGTAGCCGATTCCGAGGGGAATCAAGTGCGAGATGATTCTTGCGAAGAAGCGTCCCGAAGCCCGGCCAAAAGAAATCGGTTGCCCGCTCATATCGGTAACCTTCAAATCGAGCATTTTCTTTCCCGGCGTGGCTTGCCAGGATGAACTTTCCGAGAGCGCGTAGTACAGCCAACTCACAAGAAATACGATCCCGAAAAATCCGAAGAGAAACCCAAGGCCCACGAAGGCGGCGACGTCGTCACTGATATCCTCGCCGGAATTGATTTTGCCGAGCACGGTCCCTGCGCCCGTCAATATGAAGAGCGGAACCAAGAGAATCAGAAATGCCAGGCCGGAAATGACTCCATCGATGATGTAAGCGACGAACCGCAGCCAGAAACCGGCGTACGCTACGCCGCCATAGTTTGCAGGCACTGGTGGCGCGTACTGATACGGATCGACGGGCGATAGTGAAGGAGTTGCCGCCACTATGCCGGAGATCGCTTGGCCGCAGGAGGAGCAGAATGCCGTCGTCGCAGAAATCTCGCTTCCACACTTCGAGCAGTACACAGGGTCTCCTTTTGCGCGATTCCCTAAACAGGGCGTCAGTTGCGCAAATCCTACTTCCCCCTCCTGCGTTGGTCAATCACCCAAGGCGCTGAGGGTTTCCAGGTTCCCGCCGCTGACCTCTCCTCGTGATTCATTCCTCTGAGTTGTTATACGAGCTTAAATACTTATAGGTTCAATTTCCGGAAACGATTTTCGTATGCTGAAGCTGCCAAGAAGCGACCGGCCACTGTGGCGGATTGTGAGAGATTACGGGTCCTCTGACTGGCCAGCATAAGAGCTTGGCTCTCCCTCCTGGACAGGCCCGTTACCGATGTGGATGTACGCGCTGAAATCCTGGGGTATCTCGCCAGGCGGGCGCAAACGCCAGCAACATCACTCCCTTGCATAGATTCACCAGGAAGGCGAGGTCGGGCGCCATCCCGCGCTCCAAAATAAAAGGCAGCGCCTCCTGCTGCAAAATGCGAGACGCTGCCTAACTAAAACTCCGCGTTATGCTTGAGTGCTATTTGTCATACTTCAGGCAGATTTCGAGCTGATGAATCGCTTCGTCCGTTGCCCGGAGTGCATCTGCTCGATGGCCGCCGAAATCGTGCGCGGCATGTTCCAGATGTTCTCGGGCGTGACGCAGTGAAGCGAGCGCATCGTGGATTTCCGGGTGATCCGCCGGAACTGCCTTAGCTGGTTCCGGTGTGGGCGCCGGGGCCGGCACGGCGTTCGCACTGGCGGTATTGGGCGCGGCCGGTGCCGAGGCACTGAACGCCACGGCCAAAATCAAGGCTGCGAGAATCACTACACCTAGGATTTTTACTTTCATGAACCACTCCTCCTCGTCCGATTTTGGGCTCGGACTGCCAGATGTTCCTCGATCCACCGTTTGCACCTCTGCCGCGATGACCCGACTGACCTGATCGCGGCAAACGCACCAAAGAGGCCCGTTCGGCTCGAAAGAGCCGCTACTCCTCTTCTTTCTTAAGTCATCTTTCTGGGCTTTAACAGCAGAATTTTTGGGCATGCGAACTATCAGAGACTCCCCCAGTCGAACGGCAAGATCTTTCTGAGCGGAATTGCCATCAACAGACGGCGGCGGTTTCAATGCGAGGCTTCAAGTACAGCGCAGCCCTGAGAAAGCGATTTAGCTCCTTCAACCGCCTGCACTTATGCGATAAAATACGCATTATCGTCTTTCCTTAAGGACCGATTACTTCTCTTGCCGGAGGAATTTCATGCCGCGTCAATCTTCTGTAAGAATCTGGGTCGGCACACGCAAAGGCGCATTTGCCTTCACCTCAAGCGACCGCAAGAAGTGGGACTCTGATGGCCCTTTCTTCGCCGGCCAGGAAGTGCATCACGTCACGCAGGATCCTCGCGACCCGAAGCGTCATTATGCTGCGGTGGGAAACGCCTGGTTTGGTCCGCACCTTCATGCCAGTACGGACAACGGCAAAACGTGGCAAATCTCCGAAAAAGGACTCGAAGTCAAGGGCATCACCGGGAAATCGTGGCAAGTTACCGAAAAAGGAATGGAGCTGAAAGAAACCCCGGATGCCACGCTTAAACGTATCTGGCACATCGCTCCCGGAGCCGATGACGAACCCGGCGTCCTCTATCTGGGCGGTGATCCAGGCGTGCTCTTCCGCAGCGGCGATAATGGCTCGAATTGGGAAATGGTCGCCGGCTTATGCAATCATTCGACGCGCGAGAAGTGGAACCCCGGAGCCGGCGGGATGATAGTGCACTCGATCCAATGTCTAGGCGGAGGCCGCCTGATCGTGGGGATCTCCGCGGCGGGCGCATTTCGTTCCAGCGACGGTGGGAAGACTTGGTCGCCATTTAACGGAAACGTTCTTGTCAATTTTGGGCCTGAGAAATTTCCTGAAGTCGGCCAGTGCGTCCATAAGTTGAAAGCGCATCCCCGTAAGCCGGATTCGCTTTATCAACAAAACCATTGCGGCGTCTACCGCGCAGGTTTTACCGCGGAGAAGTGGACCGATATCTCGAAAGGCCTTCCTTCGAGGTTTGGATTTGCTTTGGCCGTTCCCGCAGCGGAGAAAGACACGCTCTTTACGATTCCTATCCATTCTCCTGAGGAGCGCTATGTCCCTGAAGGCAAACTCCGCGTGGCGCGCAGCCGCAATGGTGGCAAGACGTGGAAGTTTCTGACTAAGGGCTTGCCTCAGTCCGGTGCCTACGATCTCATCTTGCGCGAGGCGATGTCGTCCGACGAGCGCGACCCTGCCGGAGTCTACTTCGGGACGACTGGTGGGACGCTGTTTCACACGCGAGATTCTGGCGATTCCTGGCACGTTCTCTCAGCCCATCTTCCGCCGATCTATTCGGTTACGGCGGCGTTGCACTAGGTGCGTTGACCCGCTCGCGTTGTCCGGACAGCATTGCCGTGATCGCGCTGCACCGATACAACGCTTCTTCACTTCACTTCGAGAGAGCGAACGCGACGTACACTCCTCCGGAGGGGGACTTGAGATCCTTGCCTCCGCCCGCTGCTATCACGACATACTGGCGACCATTCACAGCGTAAGTTGCCGGAGTCGCATTGCCGGAAAAAGGGAGCGTCGTTTCCCACAACAGTTCGCCAGTGGTTTTGTCATATGCATGGAATTTCCTATCAAAGTCACTCGCCCCTATAAATACCAGCCCTCCCGCAGTAACAAGCGGTCCTCCATAATTCTCCGAACCCGTGTTCTTCAAACCCTTCGCGGCCAGCTCCGGATATTCACCGAGGTTTATTTTCCAAACGTATTCGCCGGTATTTAAATTGACCGCGTTCAGCGTGCCCCAAGGCGGCGCGATGGCAGGGTACCCCTCCGGGTCCAGAAATTTGTGGTAGCCCGTGAACCGGAACTTCATATCTGGTGGCGGAGGCTCCGAACTCGGCAACTCTTTGGACCTCCCGCTAACGAGAAAATCGATCAACCCAGAAAGTTGGCCGTCATCAAAATTGGCGAAGGCCGGCATTCTCCCTTTGCCGTTCTTGATCGTTGCACCAATCTGCTGCGCCGACAGCCGGTCTCCCACCCCAACGAGCGAGGGCATGGCCGGCGGCGATCCCGTCATCTTCTCCCCGTGGCAGACGCTGCATTGGCTCATATACAGAGCCTTCGGGCTGTTTTCCCCGGTGTCCGGCGCCAGCGCACCCGTCCACGCCATTTCGTTTGCATTCACATAGAGAATTGCCGTTTGCGGATCAACCGCTGAGCCCCCCCATTCGGCCCCACCGTCGAATCCAGGAAAGATAACCGTGTCTTTTCCCACGCTGAAGGGCACGAACTGCCCTTCGCTGCGAAATTTTCGAAATTTATCGAGCGCCCACGCATGCGCCTCGGGTGTGCGATTTGTCAGCATATCCTCGGTCAGAATTTGCCGCGCAAATGGCGCCGGCTTGGTTGGCAAAGGCTGTTCGGAAGCCGCAACCTCGCCAGTCACGCTACTCGGCGGGTATTTTCGATATTCGATTGGAAAGAGCGGTTTTCCGCTGGCGCGATCGAACAGATAAACGAATCCCTGCTTGGTTGTCTGCGCTACGGCGTCGATCACCTTGCCGTCGCGGTTTACTGTCACAAGAGTAGGCGGCGACGGAAAATCGCGGTCCCACAAATCGTGCCGCACTCCTTGAAAATGCCAGATTCTCTCGCCAGTGTCCGCATTCAAGGCAATCAGACAGTTGGCAAACAGATCGTCGCCCAGACGGTTGGCGCCATAGAAATCAAACGCCGCCGATCCCGTCGGCACATAAACAATTCCGCGCTTTGGATCGACGGCCATGCCCGCCCAGTTGTTTGCCGCTCCGCTGTACTTCCACGCCTCCGTGGGCCAGGTCTCGTAACCGAATTCGCCGGGATGCGGGATAGTGTGAAACGACCACCGCAATTTCCCCGTTCGCACGTCATAGGCGCGCACGTCTCCAGGCGGGGCAGGCAGTGTCTCCGGATTTCGACCGCCCACAATAATCACGTCTTTGTAAACGATTCCCGGGCTCGTTAGGACCACCGACTGCTTCTCTGGAGTGCGCCCGAGATCGCCCCGCAAATCGATGCGCCCCTCTTTCCCAAAACTCGGGATGGGCTTGCCCGTATTTGCGTCCAGCGCGTAGAGAAAATTCATGACCCCAACAAGAACGCGCTTGTCCTTCTCGCTCGACCAATAAGCCAGCCCGCGGTCCGGTTGCGTCCCTTTGATCCCGGAATCAAATTTCCACAAAAGTTTGCCGGTCGCGGCATCCAGCGCGAACACCTTTTGGCTTGGTGTGATTCCATACAATACGCCCTCGACAATGATGGGACTCGTTTGCAAGCCGCCTTGTTCGCCCGTGTCGAAGCTCCAAGCGACCGCGAGTTCTTTCACATTCGCACGATTGATTTGTGCAAGGCTCGAGTAATGTGTATTTTCAGGCGCGCCACCGTATGCCGGCCAATCGCGTTTTCCTTCGCTAGAATTGTTCGTACTAGAGATGCCGGGCGATTGAAAAGCGCCGGCAAGGACCGTGTCCCAGGTCGAAAAAAGCGCACTTGAGATTATCAGTGCACCATAAATTGCCATTGGCCCGCTATGGAACAGTTTCATGCCGTGACTCCACAATGCGCGTCAGGGTATCACGCAATCGCTGCGGCACAATATGTTCGCGAATTTTGCACCTTTGCGAAAATCGCAATCCGTCGTAAAAAGCCGGCGTCCCAATAATCCGGGACGCCGGCTTCTTTTCTCAGGGGGGAGAAAACAGTGCTTAGTCGCAATCTTTAGTTAGTGTCCGCGTCTCTGTCGGCTGGGATTTCCAGTCGTCCGCTGGACGCTTGCGGGCAAAACGGCCTTCAGCATGTCCTTCGCTTGATCCAAGTGTTGCTGGATCATTGGGACTGTTGCCGAAGCAAATTCTCTGATTGCATCGTCATTACCGTAGTTTGCCTCCCGCTGAAAGTCCCGCAAATCTTGCTGGTGGTCTTTCACCATGTCCTGCGCATAGGCCTGGTCAAAATCAGCTCCGGTTAATTTGGAAAGCCTGTCGTAAGTGGCTTGGTCCTTAGCAGCGAGATTCGTCGGCAAACCGATGTGCTCCTCTTTGGCCGCTTCCTTCAAATCATCGCCGGCTTTTGTATGCTCGGCTACCATACGAGTTCCGAAAGCCTTCACACCCTCATTTGATCCCTGATCCATTGCGAGTTTGCCCAATTTGATCTCGCACAAGCCTCCGCGGGCTGCAGCCCTCACAAACGCTTCGTCCTTCATCACAGCCTCAGCCGTTGATAACACGGGCGAGCTTTCCTGGTAACCCAGCACCGCCCAGCATCCGAGCGACGTCAGAAAGACCGTTAATCCCGCTACATAACAAACCTTGGCGGCCGTCGTTTCCAGTAACATATTCTCTTCTCCTCACTCGTTCCAGGCTGGGTCTTACGGCACGTAGCTTAGGAGGGCCGAGCAAGTCCGCCAATCCAGTGATTCCATTATCTCAGGCTCAAACAACCCTGATCTGTGCCGGATAGCACTGGTATAATCCGCCGAGATTTGTTCCAATTCGTCGAGCAAAATACTCAAACGAGGCAAACAATGTCCGCGAACTTTTCTTGGCTAATCGCTTCTCTGATGTTCCTAGCCCTGGCAGTTGGAGGCGGCCGCGTACCCGCTCCGTCCACCCACGGAATGCTCGTCGTGGCCAACCAACGCGAGCACACCGCGCTGCTCATCGATCCGCAAACGCGCCAGGAGCTCGCCAAGGTCACCGTGGGAGTAAACGGCCACGAGGTTGCCGTCTCGCCCGATTCCCGCTTCGCCTACGTCCCCATCTACGGCAATTCCGGCGTCGGCAAGCCCGGCACGGACGGCACCACCATCGATATCGTCGACCTTCACGAGCGCAAACTCGCCGCCACCATTGACCTCGGCAAGCCGCTTCGTCCTCATCGCGCCGAATTTGGCCCCGACGGTCTTCTTTACGTCACAGCGGAACTCGACAAAGCCGTCGACGTCATCGATCCTGCCACGCGCAAGGTCCTCGCTGAAATTCCTACCGGCGCGATCGAGTCCCACATGATCGTGATCTCCCCCGACGGTACACGTGCCTACACCGCGAACGTGGCCGCAGGAAGCGTCAGTGTTCTGGACCTCAGGAAGCGCGCGCTAGTTACCGTCATCCCTGTCGCAAAAATAGTCCAGCGCATTTCCATTTCCGCCGATGGTAAGCGCGTCTTCACGCACGATCAGGACACTCCGCGCATCGCCGTCATCGACACGGCTACAAATAAGGTCGCAAGTTGGATTTCCGTCCCCGCAACCGTCTATTCGTCCTCACCCACCGCCGACGGCCTAAAGTTGCTGGCCGATTCTCCCTCCGGAAAAATCTTCGTCATCGATTTGGCTACAGCAAAGCTTGAAGAATCCTTCGACATCCCGCCCGCTTCTGGCGAACTCCTTCTCGCTCCCGATGGCAAGTTCGCCTTTGTAAGCTGCCCGCAGGCTGGAACCATCGAAGTGCTGGACGTCGCCGGCCACAAACTGCTTCAGCCGATTAAGCTCACTCCCGGCGTCGACGGCCTCGCCTGGGCGCCGGCAATCCCATAATTTGCGCGACTTTTATACGGGAATCGCCCATGGATATCGACTGGATCCGCGATCTCTGCCTTTCATTTCCCCAAACCACCGAACAGATTCAATGGGGTGAGGTCCTCGTTTTCAAAGTAGCAGGCAAAATTCACGCTCTCACAGTCCTCCAGCCCGCCAAAACTTGGCTTACATTCAAAGTTTCGCCGGAAAAATTCGCGGAGCTGACGGAACGCCCCGGCATTATTCCCGCTCCCTATCTGGCTCGCGCCAAGTGGATCGCTTTGGAAACCAGAGACGCGCTCTCGTCCGGTGAACTGGCCCTCTTGTTGCGAGAGTCTTACGATATGGTGGTTGCCAAACTACCCAAGAAAACCCGGGAGTCCCTCGCCGGCGGCAAGGGTCCTGTACGACGAAAATCCGCCAAAAAGCCAGCGTCAAACGCAATCTCTCGAAAGCCGCTCCCCAAAAAGAAAAAGCCCTCTCGCTGAAGAGAGGGCTTCCAATTCCATTAATCTCTAATCTTTGAAAACCACTCGGCCCTTTTCCCGCAGGGGCCAGTCACGCCACGCGCTTCCTATGCAGTAGCCTTCGTATCCGCTGTACGGCGCAGCGGCCGTGCTCCGGGCAGCGGGAAGCTCATGTGCCAAAAATTCGAGTCCGCCGAAATAAACTCCACGCCTACGTACGTCTTGCTTTCGCGGTCGCGCCTGACGGAAACCACTCTGGATTCCACCGTCCGGTCGCTATTCTCATTCACGAGAATCAGCATCTGTCCCACAACGACCGTCTGATCGATCTGCAGTAGGGCCCCGTGACGGTTCACCGATTGCGACTTCGCTTTCACACGGAACTTGTCGCCATTCTCGTCTTGTCCATGCACGGTGATCGGGACCGTAATGCTCACCCGCAATGTTCGACGCCGTTCTTTACAGCGAAAATGAAGTATGGCCATGAGAGACGGTAACCTCTCGATTGATCTTGACGACTCGGGGACCTAAGCCTGCCCATACTGGACTGGCTTCAGCATCATCACCTTCGTGTACATGACACTGAAGTGAACGGTCGAAACGAGCGAGGAGATGAGCACGAACGTCGTCCACATTGTTCGTATTCTGGATTCTGGTACGATACCCGGCAATAGCAGGACGGTACCAAATTGACCCCTTTTGTCCCGGTACTCTAGTACATTACTCTTGCCAGTTCAACACCATTTTGGGAAAAGACCGACCTTGAGTAGTGCACGCAGGCGTCCGAACGTTTCTCTTTTCCACAGAATCGATCCTGATTAGTAACCTAGGATCGCTGGCCCAATCAGTACAGTCTAGAGTATCACCAAGAACAAGAATTAACTCCATTATATTCTTTGACTTGCAAGATGCCATCAACGCTTGGCTAATCTCTAGTCTTCGATCTCGATGAATTCAACCTTCCAGGGCCTGACTTCCAAGTCAAGTCGCGCCACTGTAACCGGTAGGTAAAAACGTCTCGGACCGGCACTGCCTGGATTTACATAGAGAACACCGTCTTTCTCGTTCTGCCCTGGTTTATGCGAATGACCACTCACTACGATCTGAAATCCGCCAGCTGCAGGATTTATGTCTAAATCTTGCAAAATGTGCAACATATAGATCATGACGGGACCTGCCGAGATGGCTTCTGTCAAGGGTAGAGTTCGTCCCCACTTCCCCGAATCCACATTTCCCCGAACTGCAATCACAGGAGCAACACGCTTTAGCGAAACGAGGATTTCCCTAGCACCCACGTCTCCCGCGTGGAGGATTAGATCCGATCCGTGCAGTGCGCGCACAGCTTCTTCTCGCAGCAATCCATGAGTGTCCGATATCAAACCGAGATTTCTTATCTTTTTATCCAAGCATTTTCTCAGAAAGGAGAAATGGTGTTCCAACGCGCCTGGCTCTTAGTTCCCAGGAAACACTTGACTACTCCCGAGCACCTTCAAAATATCGAGCGCGTTCACTCGTGCTCGCTCGACCTCCAGGCCCCAGTGGAGATGAGGGCCGGTCACGCGGCCAGTCGCACCGACCTTCCCCAGAATAGTTCCCGCCACCACCTCATCCCCAACCTTTGCGTCGATTTCCGAGAAGTGGCAGTAGAAGGTGTAAATTCCCAATCCGTGGTCCACGAGAACCGTGTTCCCGGAGAAAAACAACTCTTCCGCCAAAACCACGCGCCCTTTTTGCGCGGCGTGCACCGGCGTGCCCGTTGGCGCCGGAAAATCCACGCCGCCATGTGGTGAACCGGGATGCCCATTCAAAACGCGCCGCTTCCCAAAGTTGCTCCCCTTAAACTCGCCATCCAGCGGCATCCGAAATGGTCCATCCCACAAGCGCTCCGGCGTTACACGATCATAGATTTCGCGCAGCCGTTTCGTCTCCTCTGCAGCACGTGCCTCCTGCTCAGGGTTGGGCTCGACAAACTGCTTCTTCACTGTCAGGTTTTCCGTAGCGAAATGTCCCTCTCTCACTTCGACCATCGCGCGGCAGCTCACTTGTTCGCCGCTCTGCAGATGAACTGCGGTAGTGAACTCATATTTCCCTGCCGCTTTTTCCAGATCCACTCCAAGAAGCGCGAGTCGCACATCTAGGCTCGAGGCTCCTTGCCCTTGTTTCCGCTCCTGCCAGAAAGGAACATCCCTATCATTCCATTTGCCGCTGACTTCACTCAACGGTTGCTCGCTGCGTATCCGTGCCAACAGCAGCGTGCCCTGCGCTGCGTCCGGCGCGCTAAATCTTAGCTCCACACCGCTTCCGCAATCCTCCGCCCGGGCCGTTGTGGCGAGCAAAAACATCCCACCCAGCACAATCGATGCCCCAAGCCCGGATGTGTACTTTCGCGATATTCGTTCTGCACAGCCCATTATTTCGGTCGCAACGCCTGGACTCGCGGTTCCACCTTTGCAAACTGCGCACGCCCCAGCTTTGAACCCATGATCACTTTTTCGACGTTTAGAAACATGTCGGGGTTTTTGGTCTTTTCCCTGAGTTCCTTCAAAAAGGGACGAACCTTGGCGAAAATGAAATACAATTCGCCGCAGAACGCCGGCGTAAAAAACAGCTCTTCGCTGAGCACACCATTGAGCACGAACGACCCCGCGATCCCCCAGTAGCTCAGCACCTGCCTCAGCCAATTGTTCTCTTCCGTCCCCATCGACATGACGACTTTCACGTATTCATCCGCGTCCTTCGGCCAAAACGTCGTCAGCCACCATTGCCGGGCTTTTCGCATCTCCGGCTCGCGCTTCAGGTTATACAATTCGAGAATCAATCGCGCATCCTCGACCGTCGGTTTCTTGGCCATCGTTTTTTCTCCTAGATCTTTCCGAGTAGTGATTCTACCCTCCGGGCCTGCTCTTTTCTTTGGCTTTTTCTATTGCGTCTGACCATGTGGGGCGCTGCCGCAAGGCCGCAAACTCCAAGAGCTTCGCTCCCGTCCTGTGACCGCAATATTCCTGCTCTTTACTAACGGCTTGATGTCGGGGATGATGCACGCTCGAAAGCAGGGCCGCCCTTGAGGAGAGTCCAGATGGGCCGAGCACTTATCATCGCAGCCGCGCTCTTCACACTATTTGGTTGTGCCGCGGTGCGCGCGCAGCAATCGTCCGCTACCTCCTCCGCGTTAAAGCAAACCGAAACGGATGAATACACGCGCTACGAACTTCTCGCGCCGGAAACCGCCAGTTTCAAAATCTATTACGAAGTCACCGCCACAACGCCAGGCGCAAAGTTTTTCTACAATCCCATCCGCAAGGGCAGCGTAGCAAGTGATGAAGCCGTCTTCGATTCCATGACCGGCGCGCCGCTTCCGTTCGAAGTGGTCAGCGGGACTGAAGCGCGCAAAGACCCGCTCATGGCAGACGCGGACGCGGATACAAACTTCATCAAAATTTCTCTAGCGCGGCCCGTACCGCAGGATGGCCAAGGCCGAGTCCTCATCCTGAAAACATACAAAGACGCAAAGAGCTACTATCGCGAAGGCGATGCCATCGTTTTCAATCGCCCGCTCGGCATTAGGCGAAACAAAATCATTCTGCCCGCGGGCTACGAACTGGTCGGTTGCAACGTGCCGTCACAAGTCTTACCAGAGCTCGATGGCCGCACCGCCATCAACTTCCTGAACGCCGGCTCCGGCGAAGCTCCGCTAATTCTCCGCGGAAAGCCAGGTGCGCAATCGGGGCCCTCCGCCGCTCCCCATTCCGCAACACAAGCGCGTAGCTGGGAATCCCCATTCCAGGGAGAATCCGAGCGAGCACGTCTCTCCGAGCGCGCCCACCAGGATCGCGACATCGTCTATTTCCTGCAGCAGCCGGAAACCCATGCCTTCAGCCTCTACCACGACTACACTGAATCTCGTGAGGGCGCGGACAAATACCTCAATGTCGTCCGCGAAGGCAGCACCGTTTCCGATCCTTCCGCATACATTCTGGATACCGGCGAAAAGCTAGCCACGAAAATGATGACCGGCGCGGATCTCGCCGCCGCAAAAATTGACGCCGGCGAGCCTGTCGCTCCCGCGACACAAGTGGTCCTGATCCCCTTCGCGGCGGTGAAAAAAGGCCAGTCTATCCGCCTGCGCATCTCGGAAACGTATACTGCGCCAACTAGCTATAAGCTTGACGGAGACGATCTAGTTTTCGATCGTAGTTTAGGCAGGCCCCGCAACGCTGTAGTTCTACCCGTAGGCTGGTATCTGACGGCCAGCTCTATCCCTGCGACCGTCACTCAGCTTCCTGACGGCCGTATCCGCGTCGATTACTGGAACGGCCGCCCCGATTCCGTAGACGTCCTCATTAAGGCGAGACGTCTCGTCAGCTCTACCACCGCCCAATAAAGCCGCGGCACGGGAGGGGCCTACTCCTCCCCTGCCGGCCACGAGGTTGGCAGGACATTCAGGGATATCACACGATCAAGTCGCTTCAACCTTTCGCGCCTCCGCTAACTCTTTTGCCCCCGCATTCGATCAGCACCTCGCACGCCTCCAGGCACGCGTGCTTGAACTCCTTCTCGATTGCAGCGTCCACTCGCTCTCCCAAGAGCAAAATGGCAGTCCCATGCACCGCCGCGACCAGCGCAAGAGCAAGTTTCGCGTGGTCCGTGGGAACGCCGCCGAGATCCCCTGCCAGTCTTTCTTGGACGTACTCGTACGATGGCAACCGCTCCCTGCGTGCGAAGCGCTCGGCCCAATCCGAAGTCAGCAGCAAGTACTCATTTCCGTTGGCTATCGCGAACTCAAGTCCAAGCCGACAGACCTCCACCGAAGACCTTGCAGGTTGCAGCGCCGCAAACATCCTTTCCCTCGCCCGCACGCGCATGAAGACGATTAGATCGTGCTTGTCCTGGAACCTCTCATACAGCGTTGGAGTCGTCGTCTTCGCGGCCAGCGCTACCGCCCGCATGGTTACTGCATGTTCCCCACCCTTGCTCCATAGCTGATAGGCAGCGTCGACGATTCGGCTTTCCAGCTGTTGATCGGCTTTCCTCGGCATTCTCCTGTCCTCCCTGGCTGTATGAAATGAATTATATACTTGACAGCGTTAAAGAAACAACGTATAAATAATGCCTCGCCGCCGTTCTTACGGCTGGCCCGGCCCCGTTGCGAAAACCTAGCAAGGAGAAGCAAGTAACAAGTTATGGCAAGATTTGAATATTCCGTTATCACCAAGGCCAGCCCTGCCCTCGCCTGGCTCGTTTTTTCCGACCTGCATCGCTGGAACACCTTCGCCAATGTTTACGGCGAACTGCGCTGGCGCGACGGCAATCCCTGGGAGCCAGGCAGCCGTCTCCAAATTGAACTTCTACGCCCCGTAAACGCTGTCGTTGACCACGTCATTACCACATGCGTTCCAGGAAAGAAAGTGGGCTGGATCGATCACGCTATCGGCGTCGCTATGGCTCAATGGGTCACTTTTGAGGAACGGCAGGAAGACACCCGCATCCACACGTGGGGGGAAGTAATTCACTCCGGTATCACTATTGGGGGGCGCACCGTGGAAGAACTCATCGCCAGCTTCACTCGAACCTGGTACGAAGCCTTTCGTGTTGCCTGCAACCAGCTTGTCCTCCCCGGCGGCGCGGGCGGTCCGGATGACGCAACTTTTGTAACTCAGTAGCTCGCCGCTCCCTCAAAACGGCTGAGGCCCCACCCGGCGGGCCAAGGCGTGGGCGTGGGATTGAGTCGAGATCTCAATCCCTGTGTGCAGGGCTCCTGAGATTTGGGGCGCTGCGCTTCGCTTAAGGTTTGCACCCCACAAGTCGCTCAGTATCCTATGCCATATTCCGGTGCGCCCCTGGTGGCATAGTCCAATCGCCAACGCTCACAAACAACTCCAACCCAATCGCAAACGAATCCTTCCCCAGCGGCTGGCAATAAACCACGCGCGCTCTCGACCGTAGGTTTCCCAAAAGTGATCTAACCGTGACATGGTCATTGGGATGCCACGGCTTGCTCGTCACCACGCGCGCGCCTCGGGCGCTGACGTTTTCAGTGACCCCTTGCTGAGCCACGGTGTGGATATCCAATCCGGATAGATCCACCGTAACGTGCACGGGAGAACGGTCTTCCAATCGGCGCGCCTCGCTGTCCACAGGGCACCGCTCAGCTTTCTGGGCCGGGATCTGGGAGTGAACGTTGTGGTGGGTTCAACGACTGGCAAAGCATACGCTTCTAACCCCCGAGATGGTCAAGAAGTTTCCTCTCTCTTGAATAATCCCGGTTAACTGTCCGGCAACGCGACAACCTCATCCCACAAGCGAACGTTCACGAGGGCTCCGACTCTTCCTCTACCGCGCTAATTCCTTATTCTTCTGTTAGTTACGCTAAACCGAAAATCGGTTATTCGATTGCGCTGCTCTTTGGGGTTAAGCTCTAAGCATTCGTCGCTCGCTTTTCGCCCAGGAGGCTGCCATGAAAAAGCACGAACGCATTCGAGAAAAGGTCACTATTTTGCCGACCTCCATGTATCTCTCGAAGATGCACGATGCTGGCTGGACCCTCATCGCCCTCGAATGGGAGCGTGAAGTGGAGACTTCTTCCGCGCCCGAGCCACCTGAAGAAGTTCTAGGCTCTGAAGAAATTCCGTTCGGCCTGCGGATCGCCGCAGACGGTCATCACCTCGAAGACGACCCGCTCGAAACGCAAACGCTCAAATTTTTAGCCGAACTGATCGTCCAGGACGTCTCCTTCGGCAGCATGGCCGATGCCCTCAACGTCCGCGATTACCGCACGCGCGACGGGCGCCCTTGGACCTCCGCCTCCGTGTTCCGCCTCATTCCGCGCCTGATCGATGTCGCTCCGCGCATCCTCTCGGGCAATGAATGGGAGTCCCGGAAGAAGCAACTCTCCCGAGTCGCCTGGAACTCTTAACCAGACAATCGGCAACTCCGCTCCACAATCTGCCCGTTTGAAAATAATCGCTATGGGATTGGTCATCTCTCTCGACGGACGCGCCAGTCCGCCTCCAACTCTCTCCTTGACATTCTACCTATCACGGTCATATATAGGTAGAACGTCTAGGAGACGACATGCCCATCGAGAAATCCGACCTCCTTCAAGGCACTCTCGACATGCTGATCCTCAAAATTGTGGCCCTCGGCCCCGTTCACGGCTATGGCATTTCTCTCCGCATCCGCCAAATTTCGAAGGAAGTCCTGCAAGTCCAGCAGGGTTCGCTCTACCCCGCCCTGCATCGCCTGGAAAAGCGCGGCTGGCTTGCAGCCGAGTGGGGCGCTTCCGAAAAGGGCCGTCAAGCCAAGTTCTATAAATTATCCGCGAAGGGCCGCAAACAACTCGAGAGCGAAGAATCGAACTGGAACCGCCTTGCCGGTGCGGTGGCCAATATTCTTCAAACCGCGCAATAGGAGCCTGCCATGTCCTGGTGGAAATCTATTTTTCCCAAGCGCGCCTCTGACGCGCAAATGAACACGGAACTCCGCTTCCACATCGACGAGCTCATCGACGAAAACATCGCCGCAGGCATGAGCGCCGAAGAAGCTCGCCGCCGGGCCATGCTCGACTTCGGCGGCCAGGAAAAATTCAAGGAAGAAGTCCGCGACGTCTACCGCATCCGGGTCCTCGACGCCACCCTCGCCAATCTAAAATCCGCCTTCCGCTTCATCCGCAAATCCCCCACTTTTTCCGCCACCGTCATTCTCACGCTAGCCCTCGCCATCGGGGCAAATAGCGCCGTCTTCTCCGCCATCGACGCCATCCTCCTCAAGCCGCTTCCCTTTCCTCAAAGCGATCAGCTCATGCGCCTCCAGCAGCGCCACCCCAAACTTTCGATCCCAAATCCTTTTGTAGCTCCAATCCGCCTCGAGGACTGGAATCGCCTCAATTCCACCTTTCAAGCGATCACTGGCTACTACACCGAGGACATCTCGGAAACCTCGGCCGCGCTTCCTGAAGAATTCACAGAGGCCCTTGTCGCTCCGCGCTTCCTTCAAGTCTGGGGCGTCGCGCCCGCCCTCGGCCGCGACTTCTCCTTCGAGGAAGGACGCGCCGGCGGCCCAGACGCAGTCATCATTAGCGACCGCTTCTGGCGCCGCCGCTTCGCCGCCAACCCCAATGCGCTGGGCCAAAAGCTCCATATCGGAAATTCCTCCTACACCGTTGTCGGTATCATGCCCGCTTCCTTTCTCTTCCCAGACCGTGATGTGGATCTGTGGTCTCCCGTCCCGGTAGACGTTCCCTACGCCCAGAGCCGAGAATCCACGTGGTACACCGCGATCGGCCGGCTCAAGCCCGGCATTTCTATCGATCAGGCTCGCGCCAACCTTGGCACCGTCCAAGACCAACTCGCTCAGCAATTCCCCAAAACAGATGCGGAACTCTCGGTAGGCATCGACCCACTCAAAGAAACCGCCATCGCAAGCTCCCGCCGCTCGCTCTGGCTGCTCTTCGGCTCCGTTTCTCTGCTTCTCCTGATCGCCTGCACCAACATCATAGCTCTGCTCCTGGCTCGCGCCACGCAGCGCCAGCACGAAATTTCCGTCCGCTTTTCCATGGGCGCTCCCCGCGGTGCGCTTATAGCCCAACTCCTCACCGAAACCTTCCTCCTAGCGCTCCTCGGCGCCCTCTTGGGCCTGCTGGCAGCGAACGCCGCTTCCGGCGTCTTCCGCTCCCTGGCCGCGAGCCTGCCGCGCGTCGAAGAAATTCGTCTCGACGCGCGAATCGTCCTCTACTCGCTCGCCTGTTCCGTCATTGTCACGCTTCTCTGCGGCTTGTTCCCCGCCATTCGCGGCACGCGTCGCAACCTCTACGGCTCCCTCAATCAGGCAAGCCGTACGCAAGTTTCCGGTCGCAACTCGCTCCAATGGCTGCTCGTCGGGATTCAAGTCGCACTCGCCGTCACACTTCTCTCCGGTGCCGGCCTGCTTCTCCGCACCTTTCAAGAGTTGGGCCGCGTTTCCCCAGGCTACGATCCCAGCCATATTCTTACTTTTCAAATCAGCGTGGGGTGGGGTGAAACCGCGGACTTGAAGAAATTGCGCCAGAAAACTGACCGAATCCTGGAAGCTCTCCGCTCGACACCCGGCGTGGAAGCCGCCGCGATATCCGTTGGCGTCCCCGGTGTTCCCTTCAAATACCAAACCGAACTAAAGCTTGTCGAAGGGCGCGCTGAGAGCGAACCGAAACTTTTTGCCGACAACCATCTCGTTTCCGCCAGCTATTTCGCGACCATGAAAATCCCGATGCTGGAAGGCGCGCTCTGCCGCGAGACGGATGGCCCGCCTTCCGTCGTCGTCAATCGCTCCTTCGCGAATGCTTATTTCACCGATTCCCAGGTCATTGGCCATCATCTGGAGGCTTCCAACCTTGGCTATTCCGGTTCGGCTGAAATTGTCGGCATCTCCGGCGACGCTCGCGAAGCCGGCCTCGATCAGCCGCCCGTTCCAACCGTCTATTGGTGCGCGCCCGTCGCCGAGCCCGGCACCTACTTTCTCGTCAGAACTCACAACGCCCCGATGACTATGGCCGAAACCATTCGCGAGCAAATTCATGATTTCGAGCCGCAGCGCTCCGTCTACAATTTCGCCCCCCTCGAACAGCATTTCTCAGACGCCCTCGCCGAAGGCCGCCTCCGCACCATTCTCCTGACCTTCTTCGCCGCCACCGCCCTCTCGCTCGCCTGCATCGGCCTCTACGGCACCCTGAGCTACAACGTCAACGTGCGCCGTCGTGAAGTCGGCCTGCGTCTCGCCTTGGGCGCCCTGCGTGGCCAAATCATTCGTCAATTCCTCTGGCAAGGTCTCGTTGTCTGCATCGTTGGTTGCGTCGCAGGCTGGGTTCTCGCCGCAGCATCGGGGCGCCTTCTCACCGGTCTCCTCTACGGCGTTTCCCCTACCGACATCCCTACGCTCACGGCGGTCATCCTGCTAGTCCTCGTCGTGGCTGCTGTCGCGTCCCTCATCCCGGCCACACGCGCCGCCCGCGTGGAGCCCATGCAGGTCCTCCGCAACGAGTAACTCAAAACACAGTTGAAACCGAACTTCGAAAACCCTACTCTTAGTTGGCTCTGATGGATATGCCTTGTGACGCGCACGATCGCGTCAAACTGAAAGTGAGCAAAACCATGAATTCGGATTCACTTGAGAAACAAACCACACGCCGCGAAATGCTGCGGGGCTCAGCCACGCTTGTAGGCAGCGCCTTCCTGGCGCAGCTCTTTCCAAGTAGCGTTCTCCGCGCGTCCGTCTTCGGCTACCCGCAACAAACCCCTGCTGCCGACCCGGTCGCGACGTTTCGTGCGCAAATGGGGGCCGCCCCCATTCAATCCCAAAGGCTCGCTGACAATCTCACCATGTTCTCCGGCCCCGGCGGCAACGTCGTTGTGCTCAACGGAGCTGACGGTAAGTTCGTCGTGGATACTTTCGTAGCGCCCGCATGGCCCAGGCTCAAAGAGGCCCTCGAAGGCCTTGGCAGCGCTCCACTGAAGATCGTCATCGATACTCACTGGCACTTCGACCACACCGACAACAATGCTGCCTTTCACGCCGCGGGCGCCACCGTTCTCGCCCACGAGAACACGAAAAAGCGAATGTCCGCGCCGCAAACCATCCCTGTTCTTAACGTGCATTTCCCGGCTTCACCCCCGGAAGCTCTGCCGCAGGAAACTTTCACCTCTAGCCACAAGCTCCGAGCAAACGGTGAAACTCTCGCGCTCCAATACTTCTCCCCAGCCCATACGGATTCCGACATCTACGTTCATTTCGAAAAAGCCAACGTCCTTCACATGGGCGACACTTTCTTCAATGGCCTTTATCCGATGGTTGACGCCGGCAGCGGCGGCAAATTCAACGGAATGATCGCGGCTGTCGACAAAGCTCTCTCTTTCGCGGACGACAACACCAAAATTATTCCCGGCCACGGGCCGCTCGGCAATAAAGCTGACCTCACCAAGTTCCGCGACATGCTCGTTACCGCCCGCGATCGCGTTCAAAAGCTTAAGTCCGCTGGAAAAACCGCCCAGGAAGCCGCCGCGAGCAAGCCCCTCGCGGATCTCGACCCCATCTGGGCCAAAGGCATGCTCGGCAGCGACCTCTTTATCCAGGTTGTTTATCTAACTCTGTAGCTCGCGGGACTTCTGATTCTTTGGCCTCCGCGGCGATTCATTTCTCACGGCCCACTACTCACTTTCTCCTTCTGATATCCTAATGAAGGTGAGCGACCACCAATCCCCCCGTCATTTTCGATCCAAAGGAGCTCGATGCAGTCGCTGCGCCTGAATCCGATTCTCAATACCGATTCCTACAAGCTCACCCACTGGTGGCAATACCCGCCGGATACGCGACACATCTACTCCTACGTGGAATCCCGCGGCGGTATGTTCGACGAAACCATGCTGGCCATGCTGCAGTACATCGTGAAATCCAATTTCGCTGGACAGGTTTTCAAGCTTGAGGATGTCGAGGAAGCTCGCCGAATGGCTCACGCCCACTTTGGCGGTCATCCGAAGTCTTTCAATTACGACGGGTTCAGATCCCTCTACGCGAAACACGGCGGCCGTCTTCCACTGCGTATACGCGCCGTCAAGGAAGGCACCGTCGTCAAAAGTCTCAACGCTCTGATCACCATCGAAAACACCGATCCCGAGTTTTATTGGCTCACCAACTGGGCGGAAACCGTTCTTCTGCAAGTCTGGTACCCCATCACCGTAGCAACGCTCTCCCGCGCCATCAAACAAGTGATCGGCAGAGCCCTGGTTCGCACGGGCGATCCTTCGCTCCTACCCTTCAAGCTGCATGACTTCGGTTTCCGTGGCGTCTCCTCCAAGGAATCCGCAGCCATCGGCGGAGCTGCCCATCTTCTCAATTTCTTGGGCACGGATACTTTGGCCGCCATCCAACTCCTCAATCAGTTTTATTCCGCGGATCTCACGTCAAAAGATCCGCTAAACTGCGCCGGTTACAGCATTCCCGCTTCCGAGCACTCCACCATCACCGCTTGGGGCGAGGCCAATGAGAACCAGGCCTACGCCAACATGCTGGAGAACTGCCCGGAAGGCGTCGTCGCTTGCGTCAGCGACTCGTACGATATTTACAACGCTGTCCGTAACTTGTGGGGCGGCGCGCTTCGCGACAAAATTCTTCAGCGCAAGGGAACTCTCGTCATTCGCCCGGATTCAGGAGATGCCGTCACCGTCCTCGAGGAATTATTCAAAATCGTCGCGGAAGTTTTCGGCTACGAAGTCAATAAGAAAGGCTGGAAGACCACGGTTCCCAACGTTCGCTTCATTCAGGGCGACGGTGTGAATTTCTACACCATCCAGAACATCACAGGGCAGCTCACGCGCAAAGGCTGGTCCCAGGATATCTGGAGCTACGGCATGGGCGGCGCGCTGCTCCAACAAGTGAATCGCGACACCCTGAAATTTGCTTTAAAGTGTTCCGCCATCGACCGCGGCGGCAAATGGCACAACGTCTACAAGAATCCCAAAACCGATCCCTCCAAAGCCAGCAAAGGCGGCCGCTTCAACTTAATCCACAACGGCAAGGAATTCGCCACCGTCGAAGTCCTAAGTGATTCTCCCAACCCCGACAACTCCGCACTCGGCACCAACGCCCTGGAAACCATCCTCGAGGACGGCAAGATCCTCCGCGACATGACACTTCAGGAAGTCCGCGACATCGCCGTCAAATACGACACCTACACCCAATAGGCCTAAACCTCACATCTTCCGCATCTAAATGTAGTGATGAGTCCTTAGGCCCGCGCTTTTTCTCGATGCGCGCACTTTCAGCGAGTCGGCCACGTATCACTTTTTTGCGAACAAAACGCAATAATCCATTGTTGGCCAATCGTCTACGATTTTTTCGAGCTGAAATCCAGCCTTGGTCAATTCATCGATCAGAATTTTCTGCTGAACTCCATGGTCTTCGCGGTCCTTCGGCACGCCCTTGACCTTGCCGTACTCCGGATGAGGCGGAAAATCGATGATCGCGAGTTTTCCTCCCGGTTTTAGTGAGCGAATAAGGCTCGCATCGAAATCCAAGGGCTTCGTCAAATGATGGTAAACGCGGCGCAAGAAAATCGCGTCGCAACAGGAATCCGGCAAATTCGTTTCCGCCTCGCCGCTCTCCACCACCGTCACGTTTTGCAATTCCCGTTTTTTCACCTCAGCTCTCAATGCCTTGAGTTTTTCCGCATCGATCTCCGTCGCAAACACTTTTCCCGTTGCGCCCACGTGTTCCACAGCAGCGAATGTGTAGCTTCCATCTCCAGCGCCAATGTCAGCGACGACTGTCCCCGCTTTCCAGTCCATGAGCGAGGCCAGCTTTGGAATTTCATCCGGTGCCGAAGCTTTCGCACCCAGCGCGTACGCCAGACTTGCCGTTGCCACACAGCTCAACACAATCAGAACCCATTTTTTCCTGCTGCTTTGCCGGTTCATGGACAGTTCACTCTCGCGCCGGATGGAAACCGCGCTTCAACGGAGAGCAGTTCACCCTTCGCCGATGTCTTCGTGCCACAGTGCCGGATTCTCCGCAATGAATTTGGCGAGCATCCGCACACATTCGTTAGACGCAAGATCTATGACTTTGATTCCGTTCTCCCGCAGCCAATCAATGCCGCCACGAAAATTTACGGATTCCCCCACGACAACCGTTCCAATTCCAAATTGGCGGATCAGCCCGCTGCAATACCAGCACGGTGCGAGCGTCGTCGCCATAATTTTGTCTCGATAACTTTTGCGGCGTCCCGCTTTGCGAAACGCGTCGGTCTCACCATGAACCGACGGGTCGCCGTCTTGCACTCTGCGGTTATGGCCGCTGCCCAACAGCATTCCCGTGCCATCAAAGAGAGCCGCGCCGATCGGAATTCCGCCTTCGGCGAGTCCGCGCCGGGCCTCTTCGATCGCCGTTTCGAGTAACGTCAAATAGTTCGCCTGATCCATCTACGCTACCTCGCTGTGTGGCCTGCGCTCGTAGCGCGGAGCAATGGCATAGTAGAGCTGCATCAGCACAATAAACCCGATGCTCCAATACGGGTGGAACACGCAGAGCAGTGCTCCAAACGCATAGAACGATTGAGCGGTCCAGATGCGGCGACCGATCGCAGCGACAACTTTTGGCGCCGTGTCGCTCTTGACGAGCCCGGCCCGAGTTGCACGTCCCCAGCTGAGGAACAGCATGGCGCCAAGAAGAAAGATGTTGGCCCAGTAAGCGAGGAGCGCCGTGCGATAGTTGATGAATTCGATCAAAAGCCTCGTCGAAAACGGCATGATGGTGACTATAAAAAGAAACGCCAGGTGAATCCAGGTGAGGTGGCGCTCGGAATGCGCGAGGTGGTTGAGTTGGGTCTGCTGGCCTACCCAAAAAATACCCAGCGTTAGAAAGCTCATCAAATAAACAAGAAGCTGAGGAGCGAGCGCGGCGAGCGCGTGCCGCAAATCGCCTTCGTTGCGAATCAGGTTTTTGGCGGGCACATGAAGTTCCAGAAGCAGCAAGGTCATAGCCACGCCGAAGATGCCATCGCTCAAAGCAGCAAGCCGCTCTACGCTCTGGCCCGCAACCCGGTTGTAGGACGTGTCCATAGCCGCGTTACTTCAAAGACGCTTCCACCTTTTTGCCGTATTCGCGGGCCTTGGCAAGAATCTCGGACTCGTTCAGCGTCAGGAGTTTTTTGTCGCGCATCACGACGCGGCCGCCGATCACGACCGTTTCAACGTCGCTGCCTTTCAGCGCGTAGGCGAGCTGCGCATAAATGTCATACATCGGAACGGCGTTCGGCTCGTCGAGCGAAATCACAACGATATCGGCCTTTTTTCCCGCTTCCAGTGAGCCAATTTCCTTCTCCATGTGTAGCGCCTTCGCTCCTTCGATCGTGGCCATTTCAACGACGGATTTTGCGCCGAGCGCGCTTGGGTCCATTTTGGTGATTTTTTGCAGCTTGGCGGCGAGGTCTATCTCTTCCATCAGGTCGAGGTCGTTGTTGCTGCCAGCAGGGCCGTCGGTTCCGAGGCCAACCGCGATGCCCGCGGCACGCTCTTCGATCACCGGAGCCACGCCGCTCGCTAGCATCATGTTGCTCGAGGGATTGTGCACACAGCCGACATGATGATCGGCAAGAATTGTTCGGTCTTTTTCGTTGACAAAAATGCAATGCGCCGCAACCACGTCCGGTCCGAGGATGCCGAGCTTATCCATATACTGCACGGGTGTCAGGCCGTTTTGTTTCAAACTGTCGTCCAGCTCCTTTTTCATTTCGGCGAGATGGATGAGGATTGGCGCGTGGTATTTGCGCGCCAAAGCGGCAGAATCCTGGAGCGTTTTTTGCGAACAAGTGTAAATGGAATGCGGCGCCGCTGCGGCATGAATCAACGGATCGCCTTGCCAGCGCTTCAGAAACTTTTCCGTATATTCGAGCATGGCCGCATTGGTTTTATTATCGGGCGCTGGGAAATCGAGAAATGTTTCGCCGAGCACGCCCCGCATTCCGGCGCTTTTGGTTTCCTCAGCGACAGCATCTTCGAAGTAATACATGTCCGCAAACGTAGTGATACCGGAGCGAATTTGTTCGGCGGCGGCAAGTCGTGCGCCCCAGCGCACAAAATCCTCGGTCACGTTTTTGGCTTCCGCTGGGAAAATGTATTTGCGCAACCAATCGTCGAGAGTGGCGTCATCGTGAAGTCCGCGGAGAAGCGTCATGGGAACATGGGTGTGGCCGTTGATAAATCCCGGCAAAACCAGCGCGCCTTTTGCGTCGATGGTTTGCTTGGTGAAAATCGGGCCGTTTGGCATGCGGGGAAGACCTTCACCAACGGCAACAATGCTGTCGCCTTTGATGATCACGTATCCGTTCTCGATGATGCGGCGGTCCGCGTCCATGGTGACCACGGTGCCGCCGGTGATCAGAAGATCGACAAAGTTGGCCGGCTTGGCCCCAGCCTGCTCCTGCGCGAGGTTTTTCAGCGCACCGGTAAAGACGAGCGCCACGAAAACAAAGACCATGGCCGCTTTCCTTTTTACGACCCGACGTGGACTCATTTTCTTGCTCCGGCTGTCACAAGTTGGACGAATCGAATGGCTTTGGAAAAAGATCGTGCATCTGGAGCGTTTCTGTTTTGCCTTTCAAATTTGACAGAACGACCGGGATATCGCCGCAAAATTCCCAGATCAATTGGCGGCAGGCGCCGCATGGCGGTGTGAGCGTGTCCGTATCCGTGACAACGGCAATGGCGTCAAAGTTGCGTTCGCCTTCGCTCATTGCTTTAAAGATCGCTACGCGCTCGGCGCAGACCGTCAGGCCGTAAGTGGCGTTTTCCACGTTGCATCCGCCGAATACTCTTCCCGAAGTGGAGCGTAGCGCGGCTCCAACGCGAAAATTCGAAAATGGTGCGTGTGCATTTTCGCGCGCTTGTTGTGCGGCCTCTACGAGTCCTTCATGTTCTGTCACGCTACGGGCCTCCAAAAGACAATTGCATTAACTTAGCTCCGCTGCAATGCGCGGGATCACAATTTTGAGAAGCGCGATGAACTGCCCCTTGACGCGTTCCGCCGTCTCGAGAACTTCTTTGTGGTCAAGCGGCTTATCGAGGACTCCCGCTGCCGCGTTCGTTACGCAAGAGATTCCGAGCACGCGCATGCCGGAGTGGCGCGCGGCAATCACTTCGGGAACAGTGGACATGCCTACAAGATCCGCGCCGAGAGTGCGCAGGTATCGTATCTCAGCCGGAGTTTCGTAACTTGGGCCTGGCAGCGCGGCGTAGATGCCTTCGTAGAGGCCGATGCGGTTGCGGTTTCCCTCGCCAACAGCTATTTCACGGAATCTTCGGTCGTAGGCAAGGGTCATGTCTGGAAAGCGCGGGCCGAAGCGCTCATCGTTAGATCCGGTGAGAGGGCTCACCCCCTGAAGATTGATGTGATCCTTGATCACCACGAGCTGGCCTTGCACGAATTCGCGCTTGATGCCCCCAGCAGCGTTCGTAAGGATCACCGCCTTGACGCCCATACACGCTAAGGCACGAATCGGAAACGCGACCTCTTTAGCGGAATAGCCTTCATAGAGATGCACACGGCCTTGCATTCCGGCCACGGGAATAGCGCCTACCATACCGACGACGAGTTGGCCTGCATGGCCGATCGCGGTCGAGCGGGGAAAGTGTGGGATTTCGGCGTAGGAGATCTTAGTCGCGTTTTCGAATTCGTCGGCGAACGCGCCCAGGCCGGAGCCGAGGACCAGCGCGATTTTGGGGCGGAGTTCAGTCCTGGAAAAAATGAAATTTGCTGCGGATTCAGCGCGTTCGAATTCGGAGTTGGATTTTGATTTTGGCGCGGCTTTTGGTTTTGGGCTCATGCGGTCGTTTGCATTTTACCTTGAGTTTGTTCAGTAGCACTAACTGCGATACACGCCAGTGCCACGGTGGAATCTGTCGGCCGCTGCCAGGCCCGGGGACGCCAGCATGCCAACGAGTGGCACAGATTCTCTCTCGTAGGGGCACGGCACGCCGTGCCCGCTCTCTGCATCAAGAGAGGATCCCAACAATCGAGGCGGACATCAGGTTGGCCATAGTGCCGGCAAGCATGGCGCGGAGGCCGAAGCGAGCCAGGTCGCCGCGGCGGTTGGGTGCCAAAGCGCCGATGCCGCCGATCTGGATGCCGATGGAACTGAAGTTGGCAAAGCCGCAGAGCGCGAACGTAGCGATGGTGAAGGTGCGCGGGTCAAGAGCGTCTTTCATCGTGCCGAGCTGGCTAAACGCGACGAACTCGTTGGTGACCATGCGTAGGCCGAGAAGGTCGCCGATTTTTGTGGCGTCGTGCCAGGGAATGCCGATGAGCCAGGCGATGGGACCAAAAATCCAGCCGAGGACTTCTTGCAGATTGTAGGGGAACCAGCTGATGCGAATGTGGACCCAGCCCATCATTGCGTTAAGCAGGGCAAGTAGGGCGAGGAAGACGATGAGCATGGCTCCGACGTTGAGGGCGAGATGGAGGCCGTCAATGGTGCCACGGGCGATGGCGCCCAGAATGTTGGACTCTTTTTCCATAGCGGGCATTTCGACGCGGCCTGCAGTAAGCGGCTGCTCGGTTTCGGGAACAAGCATTTTGGCCATCAGCAGCGTGCCGGGCGCCGTCATGATGACAGCGGTGAGAAGACTCGTGGGACTTGCGCCTCCGACATGGATATACGCGGCCATCATGCCGCCGGAGATGTGCGCCATGCCGCTGGTCATCACGGTCATGAGTTCGGACATGGTGAGGACCGCCAGAAAAGGACGGATCGTCAAAGGCGCTTCGGTTTGGCCCATGAAAATACTGGCGGCGACATTGAGAGACTCGGCACCGCTGGCGCCCATGATTTTGGTCATGATCCAAGCAGCGAGGCGGATGACGAGTTGCATGACGCCGAGGTGGTAGAGGACGGCGAAAAAGGCGGCGATGAAAATGATCGTGGGTAGGACTTGAAAAGCAAAGATGAGGCCGAGATTGGAATCGGACTTGCCGAGTTCGCCGAAGACGAAAGTAGAACCAACGTAGGAAAAATCGAGAAGATGCTTGGCGCCGTTGCCCAGGGTTTGAAAAATAATTCGGCCGGCTGGTACGCGCAAAACGAAGATGCCGAGAACGATCTGCAAGCCGAGGCCCCAAAGAACCGTTTTAAGCTTGATGGCTTTGCGAGCGGTGGAAAAGAGATACGCAAGGCCCAGCATCGCGAGCAGGCCGAGCACTCCGGTGTAGCGTCCCATGCGTGGACCTCTTTCCGCCGAACGAGTTTATGTCCCACGACTTGCGATGAAACCGCCAGCCTCGCCGTCACTCATCGAAAATGCGTCGAATGAGCGGCAACTTTTCGCGCGGCTCGCTTCCGCCGATTTCGTAGCTGGCAGCGATCAGGTTTTGCGCCTCGGCCAACTTAGCGTCGCTATTGTAATGAATTGTGACAAGAGGTTCGCCTTTTTCTACACGGTCGCCGATGCGCTTATGGAATTCGAGCCCGACGGCATGGTCGATGGCGTCTTCCTTTTTTTCGCGGCCGCCGCCAAGCGTCGCAAGAGCAGTGCCAAGCTGTTCGCAATTCGTCCCGGTGATAAAGCCCGCTGAGGGGCTGGGCACGTCGACGCGAGAGCGAGCTTGGGGAAGAAGTCGCGGGTCGTCAATGACCCGCTCATCGCCGCCCTGGAGGCAAATGCCTTGTTTGAACTTTTCTTTGGCCCGGCCTGTAGCGATCATCTTTTCGGCGAGATGGCGGCCTTCTGCAAGAGTTTTGGTGCGTTCGCCCAGAAAAAACATCCAGGCGGAAAGCACAGTGCTCAATTCGACGAGATCCGCAGGACCGCCTCCGCTAAGAACATCGATGCACTCAGCGATCTCGTTGGAGTGGCCAGCCATGCGGCCGAGGGGCTGGCTCATATCGGTGATGAGCGCCACGACTTTTTTGCCCATACGCTGGCCTGTTTCGACCATGAGTTCGGCGAGGCGTACGGCATCTTCTTCGCGCTTCATGAAGGCGCCCGACCCGGTTTTGACGTCGAGAACCAAAGCATCGATGCCTTCCGCCAACTTTTTGCTCATGATGGAGGCGCAGATTAAACCTATGTTTTCAACCGTGGATGTAGCATCGCGCAGCGCATAGATTTTTTTATCGGCCGGCGCGATCTCTCCAGTCTGGCCGATGAGACCCATTCCACATTCGCGAAGGACGCTGAAAAACTCTTCCAAAGAAAGATTCACGTTGAAGCCGGGGATGGACTCGAGCTTATCGAGCGTGCCGCCGGTATGGCCGAGGCCGCGTCCGCTGATCATAGGAACGGTAAGGCCGCCCGCAGCGACAATGGGAGCGAGGATGAGAGAAGTCTTGTCGCCGACGCCCCCGGTGGAATGCTTGTCGACTTTTTTTCCGGGAATGCGGTCGAGATTGACGATTTCGCCGGAATAAAGCATGGCTTCCGTAAGCGCGGCGGTCTCGGAACGATTGAGCCCGCGAATCCACGTAGCCATGAGCCAGGCGGCCATCTGATAGTCGGGAATATCGCCGCTGGTATAGCCGGAAATCAGGAAATCGATCTCCTCGCGGGAGTGTTCACCGGAATCGCGTTTTTTGCGGATCAGGTCGACGGCGCGCATGCGTCTTTGGAGGCTGCGGCGCGAGCGTAACATTGGCCGATGGAAGCGTCAACGCTGCGTGGGAGAGAGCGTGACGGCTGCATACCGTGGGCCCAGGGTGCGTGCGTTGGCCACCTGTCCTGGGCCCTGTGAACTGGTGAATTCACGACAGCAGCGCTACAAGACTACGGGGCCAGCGAGTAATTCACCATGATGACGGTGTCGACTTCGATGGGTTCGCCGTTGAGGAGCGTGGGAGTGTAACGCCATTGGCTGACGGCTTCGACGGCGGAGCGGGCGAGATCGGGGTCGATCTGGCTGTTCTTAACGCGCAGGGAAAGCGGCTTGCCGTCCATACCGATGACAGCATGAAGAACGACCGTGCCGCTGATGCCAGCCGACTTGGCGGATTCAGGATAGATGGGCGGTACTCTCGTGATGATTTTGGCAGCCTGGACAGTGCCGCCGACGCTGACGCGGGATGGTTTGTCCGAAGTCGTCTCAGACGGAACGGATTTAGCGGCGTTTTCGGGTACAACCGTCACTTGTTCGGTAATCGCTCCCACTTGCAGAACTCGCGCTACCGAGAAGTCGCGACCGGCTTCGAGCGAGACCTGCGGTTCGCGAAACGTTTCGAAGCCGGGCTTCAAAACCTGCAGCTCGTAATTTCCAGCCGGCAACGGTTTAAAGGTGAAATTGCCTTCGCGGTCGGTGGTAGTCATGTCAATGGTCTTAGCTTCCAAGTTGGACATGATGATGGTTGCGTTGGCGACACCGGCTCCGCTCGGATCGTGGATGGTGCCGGAGGTTTTGCCGGCGAGATTTTGCGCGGTCAGGTGCAGTGTAGCAAGCGGAAACAAACAGCACAGAGCGACAATCGGAATAAGGACTTTTCTTCTCAGCGACAGACGGGTTCGATGGATGGACGGATTCAACATAGCGGCAAATCTCCTTTCAAGATTTGAGGGACGCGCGATGGCGAGAGCGGTCGACCATGCGCGGCCGGTGTTTTCTAGGGTCCTTGCGAGATCGAGTAGTTGGCTGGCGTACTGGGATGGCGCGATTCCGGCGTGCAGTACGGCATCATCGGAGGCGCGTTCGCTTTCCTGGCGCAGGCGTTCCGCAGCCAGCCAGACGAGTGGATGGAACCAATAGATAGCGCGAGCCAACTCGGCGCAAATCTGCAGACACCAGTCGTGCCGTGCGATGTGCGCGACTTCATGAGAGAGAACGATCCGGCGGCGGTCTTCGGGCCACTGCGCGGCACCGAAGGGAAGGACGATGACGGGATGGAAGATTCCCCAGGTGAGGGGCATGGCGCCAGGGTTGTTGCATTGCAGAAGCCGGATCGGGCGAGCGATTTTGTGGGACCTCGAGAGATCTAAGACCGACTGCATCCAGTCATGGTCGAAGAGGGGCCTCGAATGCGCGGAGACCCACGTGAGGCGAGCTAGACCCACCAAAAGCCTCAGCAGCACAAACGAGCAGCCGAGCCCCCAGGCCAGGAGCGCGAGGCTGGCAAGTTTATTGAACAGCGGAAACGAGGCTGTGACACTGATAATGCTCGAAGGAATTGTGTGAGAGATAGAGCTTGCCGCACTCGCGTGCCCGGGGCTCCACAGAGCTGCAGCACTGCCGAGTGTGTCGGAATGCCACGCGGGTAGCAGTAACGCGAAGAATGGCAGCGCGAGCGACGCGAGAATCGCGACGGCCCAAACTTGGTGACGTTGCGCGGCGGACGAACGCTGGCGCAGCGCGATCACGATCGTCCATGCAATGGCCATAGGAACTGTGGCTTTGGCACAGCAGACGGCGAGAAACGCGAGCCCGAGTTCGGAGGTAGCGAGCGTGTTCATGTTCAGCTCTCTTTTCGGCCTTTTGAAATGAGTCGGGCGAGGCGATCGAGTTCTTCCGGAGAGATGCGGTCGATTTCACCGCCGAGGAGCGCCGCCACGACTTTTTCCGTCGAGCCATCAAAAAATGTCTCAACGAGGTGGCGAAGGGCGGAACGGCGGGCGACATCGCGCGGCACTGCCGGAGCGTAAACATAGCGGAGCCCGTGCTCTTCGTGGCGAACATGGCCTTTTTCTTCGAGAACGCGCAACTGGGCGCGAACGGTGGAATAGCTGGGCTTGCCGGCAATCTCGGCGAGGACCTGTCCGACGGAGGCGCGCTCCAGCTTATAGAGAATGTCCATAATCTGGCGTTCGCGCCGGGAGAGAGCATTTGGCTTGGGCTTTCGGGTCATGTGCTATTTTTCCAGCACTTATGCTAGAAAAATAGCAGGATGACATTTTCGTGTCAAGAGAATTCTTCAAACAGCTCCTTCAATCTTTTGAAGGGCCGCGCCGCCTGGATCGGGGACTGGTGTCAGGCACGTCGAAAAATAGCTCGTAACAAACGAAGCCCGCGATGCGTTGTACCATCGAGAGGTTATGATGACGACTGGCGATGGCATGGCTGTGCGCGCGGACCGGGTTTCGCGGCACTACGAAATGGGCGCCGCCGTGATTCGCGCGGTGGATGACGTAACGCTCGATGTGGGTGCGGGAGAGTTTGTCGCGCTGCTGGGGAGTTCGGGGTCGGGGAAATCCACGTTGCTGAATTTGATGGCCGGGCTAGACCGTCCGACCGGCGGCGCAATTTTCGCCAACGGAAGGAATCTCTCGGAGTTGAGTTCACTCGAGCTGGCGCGTTATCGAAGCCACACCGTTGGGATGGTTTTTCAGTCATTCAATTTGCTGCCGCGCATGACGCTCGAAGAAAACGTGGAATTGCCGCTGCGTCTGGCGGAGGTGGATCGCGCCGAGCGCGGAGGGCGAGTGCAGGAGGCGCTGGAACGCGTGCGATTGGAAAAGCGGCTGACGCACCGGCCAAGCGAACTTTCCGGCGGAGAGCAACAGCGGGCGGCACTGGCGCGGGCCCTCGTGAATAGGCCAACGCTCTTGTTTGCCGATGAACCGACCGGAAATCTCGACAGTGCGACCGGAGAATCCATCATGCTGCTGCTCAAGGAAATTCAGCAAAAGCTGGGCATGACCATCGTTATGGTCACGCACGAGCGGCCCCTGGCGGAGCGTTTCGCGGACCGCATTGCCGCGCTCGCCGACGGGAAATTGCTGACAAGCGGAGTGAAATCATGAAGGCGGGTGACCTCGGCGAGCTCGCGCTGCGGAATCTGCGAGAGGCCCTGCTGCGCAGTTCGCTAACCACGCTTGGAGTGGCAGTGGGAGTGGCCTCTTTGGTGGCGTGGCTTTCACTCGGTATCGGGCTGCAGGCGCTGGCCACCAAGAGGCTTTCGAATTCGGGATTGTTCGACACTGTAATCGTGACGCAGCGCAGAAATCCTCAATCGATGCGGCGTCCTCCCGGTGAAAGTTCTCCCGCAAAAAATGCAAGGCTGCTCGATGAGGATGCGAAGCAAGAATTGGAACGCCTGCCGAATGTCGTGGAGGTTTATTCTCAAGTCCGCTTTCCAACCGAGGTTCGCTTCGACGGAAATCCTTACTCGACAATCGTCGCCGGGATACCGGCGTCGGCGCGGGGAAATGGGTCGTTTGATGGAATACAAGGCGGCTTTTTTTCTGGGCCGAACGCGGACGAAGCGATCTTGCAGATTGAGTTTGCAAAGGACCTATCGACACAGCCCTCCAACTTGATTGGCAAGGACCTGGTCGTGCGCTACGCGGAGAGACAGGCCCTGTCGCCCCAAGTTGGCGGCTCGCCTAGGGACAACAATGCCGGCGCGGACCCGGGCGGATTCTCAATCGTGCCGCGCGAGATGAAGCTGCGCATCGTAGGAATCATAGAAACGGAACCAGCCGCGGGATTTGGAGGATTCGGGAGCGGACGCTTGCTGATTCCGCTCGAGGTGGCCTCTTCGCTGCGCGCGGCGCAAGTGAATGACCTGCGCGACGCGGTCCGAGCTTCGAATGGAAAGCCCGTATACGCTAGCCTCACGGTGCGCGCAAAAAGCGCGTCACTGGTCCAAGGGATTGAGACCGCGATCAAAAATATGGGCTTCGGAACCTTTTCTCTACAGGATGCGACGAAGAGTTTGGAGGTCTTCTTCAGCATTTTCGACATGTTGCTCTTCATTTTCGGCAGCTTGGCTCTGGCGGTGGCAACGCTGGGAATTATCAACACTTTGGTTATGGCAATTCTGGAGCGCCGGCGTGAAATTGGAATTTTGAAAGCGCTGGGCGCAGCAGATCGCGACATAAAGCACCTCTTTTTTGTGGAAGCAAGCGTCATGGGCTTCTTTGGCGGTGTTCTCGGCGTGGGATTTGGCTGGCTCGTAGGCAGAGCTGTGACGCTCGGAATCAACGTGTATTTGAAGCGGCAGAGCTTGCCCTCGACGGATGTTTTTTCTGTGCCGTGGTGGTTGGTGCTTCTGGCGATTGTGCTTGCGGTCCTGGTGAGTCTTGCAGCGGGCCTCTATCCGGCTTCGCGGGCCGCGAAGCTGAATCCTGTCGAGGCCCTGCGGTATGAATAAACTCCGGCGCGCTGGCTTGGCAGCGCTGCTGATCGGCTGCGTGAGTTGTATTTTCCTGGCTCCCGCTTCGCGGGCCGCTGGACGCGCTGAATGCGTTTCCCAGCCAAGCAAAATTCTGGCGCGCGCAGTTCCCTACTGCGTGCTTCTTCCGCCCAGCTATGACACGGACAAAGCGCGCCGCTATCCCATCCTTTATTTGCTGCACGGCTTGGGCGACAACGACCAATTCCTCATCCATTCCGGAGGGATGAACCTTGTCGAGGATCTGTGGGAGCGAAAACAGGTGGGTGAATTTTTGATCGTGACGCCGGCCGCCGGCATGAGTTTTTACATCAACTCGCGCGATGGAAAACGCCGGTATGAGGATTTTTTTCTGCAGGAATTCATTCCTGGCGTCGAAAAGCGGTATCGCGTGCAGGCGGCGCGCAGCTCGCGCGGCATTGCGGGAATTTCCATGGGCGGATATGGCGCTCTCCATATTGCGTTCCGCCATCCGCAGCTTTTCGCGGCAGTGGGCGCACACAGTGCTGCCTTAATCGAAAAACTGCCCAACATCAGCGCGCAAAACTCGGGGCAGATAAGCCAGCTGCGCGTTCTCGGCGATGCATTTGGCTCCCCTTTCGACTCGGCGTTCTGGAATCTAAACGACCCACTACGGATCGCGCGCACCGCGAATCTCGCTGGTCTCAAGATATATTTTGATTGCGGCTCGGAGGACGACTACGGTTTTGATTCAGGCGCAGAAGCGCTCGACAAATTGCTAACTTCGCGGCATATTCCTCACGAATTTCACCTCTACCCCGGCGGACATGACTGGACCTATTTCGCTGAACACTTGCCTGCCTTGTTGGAATTTGAATTTCACGCGTTTGAAGCCGCTCCGGTCCATCCAAATTCACCCCACTAACTCCCAACCAGCGGCAAGCCGTAAGCTGCCCGGTCAATAATTAGCTGATTGACTTCGAACAGGCTCTGTTATAGATGTTGCTGGAAGGTCCCGCCGAATCGTCCGTTTATTGAAGGGAAAACAATATGAAGCGAATCATATCCCCGGCCTTGATGATTCTGTGTCTTTTATTTTTGCAAGTAAGTGAACAAATGTTGGCACCGCAGGCGGTGAACAATGCCTGACGCTACCTGGAAGAGGTTCGGGAAGGATGTAGCCGTTCTAAGCCTGTGGGACACTATTGGTCCCAAATGGCCCCAGATCGTAATTTTGCGGCTCTCGAAAGACGAATACAAAAAGTTTCTCAAAGACTCCAAGGCGTATCTCAACAGCTTGGGGGTATTTGGAGACAAGCCTACGCGCAAGGTCGTTCGTATCCGCTTGGCGAGAATTGACGAAAAGGTTTCTGGCAGTTTGCCCGCGGAATTCCTTGTTGTGGGTGACCACGATTTCGACTGCACGACCTGGATTACTTCCTCGGCTATTGTGAAATTCTGAGGCTGGCGGGAATTCGTTCATTCGCCAGGATAAACTCCTCTCGTAAGCACCACCGTGTTTTCAGTTTGAAAAACCTACGCGATGCATCAGGTCTTTGAAGCGCGACTCGGCCCTCAGCGGGTCAAAGGCCCTTTCTGCCTTCAACCAGACCATATTTTCGTCGCGCTTGTCATAGGCGTCTTCAAGCTGCTCGAGGGCTCTTTCGTTCTCGCCGAAAACGAGGTTGAGTCTGGCTAGAAAAACGGGTGACACATACATATTTGAGGCCTGCTCGCTCAGCTTCCGGAAAACCTCGCGTGCTTCAAGTTTCTTACCGGCGGACGCGTATGCCTCCCCGAGCCCCACCTCCCGTGAGGGGGCGTTTCCGGAAAGTGCCACCGCCCGCTGGCTTGCCGCGATGGCCTGCTCGGACATTCCTTTAGCAAGGTAGCTGGAGCCCAGGCAATCGTAGGCACCAGCTGAGTTGGGATCCAACTCCAGCGCTTTTTGGCATTGTGCGATTGCCTTGTCGTATTGACGCGCGTAGTGGAAAACCCAACCGGCTGTGATCTGTGTAGCAATATAGAGCGGATCGAGATCCTGTGCATGGCGGATCTCCGCTTGCGCTTCCGCCTCCCTACCCATCGCTGACAAATAGTTTGCGTACGTGCGGTGAGCTTCCGAATCGCCGGGATTTAATTCCAGAGCACGCTTGAACTCGATTTCCGCTTTTTCCCAGTCCCAATCGCCGAAAAAGCGCACCGAGCCGAGCGCAACATGCGCCTGTGTGAGTGTCGGGTCGAGTTCGAGAGCTTTTTGTGCGTATTTCTCGGCCTTTGACATGGCGACTTGTGGAAGGAGCTCCGTATTCGATCCATAGTAGCCCGCCAGACCAGCGTAAGCCGGAGCGTAGTTGGGATCAATTCGAATAGCCTCTTCGAAGTATTCTTTGGAGAGCCGCCGCTGGTCTGGTGTTCCCCTTCTTAGGTAGGTGCCTTTGAGATACGCCTCGTGAGCCGCTGGGTTCACCTGTCGAGTGGCGGCCAGGCGGGCCTGTTCCTGAGGAGTAAGTGTAATGTCAATTTCGTGGACGATCGCGCTTGCCACGTCTCCCTGCAGGACGAGGACGTTTTGCAGGTCACCTTGATAGCTCTTAGACCAAAGTTGGGTATCCGTTGGCCCGTAAACCAGTCGAGCTGTGACCTGAGCTAGATCTCCAGAGCGGGATACCGAACCTTCAACAATTGCATCCACTCGCAACTCCCGCGCGATCTCGGCAAGCGGCTTCGGCGCCCCCTTAAATCGCATCACAGAGGTGCGGGAAATCACTCGCAGAGCGTGGATTTGGCCTAGGTCGGTAATTAGGGCTTCCGTCATGCCATCAGCAAAATAGTCTTGATCGGCGTCGCCAGAAAAATTCACGAATGGCAGCACTGCGAGCGACCGAATCTGCGCAGGCCGAGGACGACCTAGCAGGCGGTCGCGCCAGCCGCCGACGTTCAGGACGGTCATCATGGCTGCAAAGGCGAGCAGCCCGGTCACGGCATAGGCGGTGAACCTCCCGATTCTGATCCAAACGCTGGGTGGAGGCGGGAGTGCAGTGCTATGTGCGGTTGTCGTTGAGGTTGTGCCCAGCCGCCGCAAATCGACTAGCAGCTCCTTGGCTGACTGGAAACGCCGTGCCGGATCCTTGTCCAAGCACTTGAGAATGATGCGTTCCAGCTCCGGCGAAATCCGGGAATTGAGCGCTCGGGGAGGAACCGGAGGGTGGTGAAGGATGGAATTGATAACGCGCGACGGCAATTCTTCCGGGAAGGCTCTGCGGTCGGTGGCCATTTCGTAGAGGACTGCACCGATGGTGTAGATATCGGCGCGGGCATCCACGGACTCGCCCTGAAGTTGTTCCGGCGGCATATAGGGTAGTGTGCCAGCGCCCGCTTGCGTATCCGTCAAAGTATCGACGGCAGTCGCTTCGTTCACCTTGGGCAGAAGTTTCGCTAGGCCGAAGTCCAATACCTTGGCTTGCCCTTTCGCCGTTATGGCGATATTGCGAGGTTTTAAATCGCGGTGAACAATGCCCCGTTCGTGGGCTTGTTCCAATGCCGCCGAAATCTGTATCCCCAAGGCAACCACTTCCTTCTCAGGAAGGGCGCCTCTGCCAAGGCGCTCTGCAAGCGTGTTTCCCGGAACATATTCCATCACGAGAAAGTCGATACCATCTTGTGTATCGAACTCGTAGATCGTTTCAATGTTGGGGTGGCTTAATTTGCCGAGGGCTAAAGCCTCTTTGCGGAATTGGCGCCGGGAGGCCTGGTCCGTAAGGGTGCCTGACGGAAGGACCTTAAGCGCAACATCTCGCTCAAGTTGCTCATCATGAGCACGATAGACGACCCCCATCCCTCCGGCGCCGACTTTTTCGAGTATGCGGTAGTGGCCGAGAGTTTGGCCTATCATGAGGCGGGACCTGCCTTGGCGGCCATCTTAGGGTGCGCGGCAAGCCAAGTCAACGCACGAAGTATTTCGGACGGGCCATCGAAGCTTTTGGATGCACGGTACCCTTGAGAGATGCCATTTTATTGGAGGCTCCAAAACCGTCGCGCTCCGGACTTTGGGAGTGCTGAAACGCGGGAGTTGGGCAAGCGTCTAACGGTGCATCGAACCGGGAGAGGGTATGGAAACGCTTTGGCAAGATTTGCGGTACGCGTTTCGAGCGCTTCGGAAAAATCCTGGATTTACCGCCGTCGCCGTGCTGACTCTTGGCCTCGGTATTGGCGCAAACACCGCAATTTTCAGCGTTGTCGAAAATGTCTTGCTTCAACCGTTGCCCTATCGCGATCCCGCAGCCCTCGTTCAAATCTGGAATACCTACCTGCCACAATTTCCGCAGGTGCCAAATTCCCCGGGTGATTTTTTGGATTTCCGAAGAGAAGCGCATAGCTTTTCTGACATGGCCGCGTTTGTCGATTTGCCCGACGGAATCAATTTGACGGGTGACGGCGAACCACAACGACTGGAAGTGCGGCACGCGACATCTGGATTGTTTCCGATGCTTGGAATCCAGCCTGTCGCAGGGCGGACATTTACTTCAGCGGAAGACAAGCCCGGCGAAGCGCCGGTCGTTCTGGCAAGTTACCGACTATGGCAAAGCCGGTTTGGAATGGATCGCAGTATCATCGGCCGCACGGTGATACTGGATGGGCAGGGATACACTCTCATAGGCGTACTGCCCGCGAGTTTCCGCATTGCGCCCACGACCGACATTTGGATGCCAGTCGGGCAATACGGCGACGACCTGACCAGCCACCTGCATCATGAGTTCAATGTTCTTGGACGGCTGAAGCCGGGCATCACGATCGGGCAAGCGCAGGCGGAATTGCTGAGCTTGAACCTTCAGGAAGAGCAGGCGTTTCCGGACACTCATAAGAATTGGGGCGTGCTGGTCACGCCGATGGAAGATCCTTCCGCGGTGAAAATGCGCGTGGCTTTGCTAGTTTTGCTGGGGGCGGTGGGGCTGGTGCTGCTCGTCGGGTGCGCCAACATTGTGAACTTGCTGCTGGCCCGGAATGCCGTGCGCCAAAAGGAAATTGCGTTGCGAATCGCGATGGGTGCAACCCAGTCGAGATTGCTGAGACAGTTGCTGACGGAGAGCATCGCGCTGTCGTTTCTCGGCGGCGCGCTGGGAGTTTTTCTGGCGAGTGCGGGATTCCGATTGTTAGGCGGATTCCTGCCACCGGATCTTGCCGGTGTGAAAGAGTCGGGATTGAACGGATGGGTGCTGGGCTTTACGCTTACGGTGAGTTTGCTCGCGGGAATTGTTTGCGGTTTGATTCCAGCGATGCAGAGCCTGAAACAGGATTTACACGCGGTCCTAAAGGAAGGAACAAGAACTGCAGGCGCGGCGGGCGGGCAGAAAATCCGCAGCCTCCTTGTAGTGTCGGAGATTGCCCTGGCCCTGATTCCTTTGGTGGGCGCTGGCCTGCTGATTCGCAGCTTCCACCGCCTGATGGAAGTCCGCCCCGGTTTTCAGCCGGATCACATTCTCGCGATGGAAGTGGACCAGCCGCAATTGCGCTTCGCTGAAGCTCTGAATTTGACGACCGAGCGGCTGCGGGAGTTAAGCAGAAAGCAGTCAGCGCAATTCGACACGCTAACGCAAAAAATCCAGGCATTGCCGGGAGTGAAGGCTGTCGGGGGAATCACGGTGTTGCCACTCGGCACGATCATGCATTCCGCGTCGAGGTTTGTTATCGATGGGCAACCGCTTCCAGCAAACGGAGCGCGGCCTATTGCGGAAACACGTGTGGTCAGCCCGGGGTATTTTGCGGCGATGGGGATTCCATTGCTTATGGGGCGGCCGCTGGACGCGCACGACTACGGCGAGCAGCGAGTTGTGATCAATGAAGCGATCGCAAAGAGGTTTTTTGCAAGGGGTGATGCGGTTGGCCATCGCGTCAATCTATGTTCGCTCGATCCCACGCCTTGCTGGTCGACAATCGTTGGCGTGGTCGGAAATGTGCATCAGTATGGCCTCGAGGCCGCTCCAACATTGGATATTTACTTCGCGGGAGGGTGGACGCAGTATGTGGTGATCAGAACGGCTTCTGATCCGGTGGCGATGGCTCAGACCGCGATCGGCGAAGTGCACAAGTTCGATCCAACTCTGCCAGTCACCCACGTGATGACGCTCGACAATTTGCTTGCGGATTCGGTTTCGCCGCGGCGATTCTCCACCTTCCTTCTCGGAATTTTCGCTGCACTGGCCCTTCTGCTGGCCGCAATGGGAATTTACGGCGTGATGACCTACGTGGTCAGCCTGCGCACGAACGAAATCGGCATCCGCATGGCGCTAGGCGCTCAGCCGCGCGACATCTGGCGTCTAGTGATCGGCCGCGGAGCGCAATTGGCATTTGCCGGAGTCGCGTTCGGACTCGTTGGCGCGTTTGCTTTGACCAAGCTGATTTCGAGTTTGCTCTATGGCGTCAAGCCCACCGATCCACTCACTTTCGGCGGCGTGGCGTTCCTGCTTGTAAGTGTCGCGCTCCTGGCTTGCTATGTTCCTGCGCGGCGCGCGATGCGCGTAGACCCCATGGTCGCTCTCCGCTACGAGTGATCCTTTCGAGCGGCGCGAGGCGATTTAGTATTCAGTTCACTCGATTCCAAGAGACCATGAGCCGCGGAGGAAGTGATTTGACCTTAGATGAAAAGAGTTTATTGAAGCACGGGCTGTTTTGGGCCGCCGTGGTAGCGGGTTTCTGGTTCCTGATCAGCACCATACGTAGCCGCTTATTCGTCGTTTTTGGCATGATTGTTTGGTCGGCCTTCTTGTACGCCATCTTCTACCGCAGCTCGCAGAATGAGGATTCGGACTGATCCCCCAATAAAAATATCGAACGGAAGACAAAAAAATCGTCGGTGGTATACTTGCGCCGCAGTTTCCCAGGCTTAGCGCCTTAGCGGCCATGGAAAGTTACGACCTCATCGTCCTCGGCTCCGGTCCCGCGGGACAACGCGCGGCGATTCAAGCGGTGAAGTTCGGCAAACGCGCGGCTCTTGTCGAAAAGCTCGAAGTCATCGGCGGAACGGCGATAAACACCGGTACAATCCCCAGCAAAACCATCCGTGAAGCAGTTCTGCATCTCTCCGGCTTTCATTACCAGGGAATTTACGGCGTCAATTACCGCGTGAAGGAACAGATCACCATGGCGGACCTGGCGTTCCGCGCGCAGCATGTGATCAAGACCGAAATCGATGTGATCCGCGCGCAACTCTCGCGAAACGGAATCGAAGTCTTCACCGGCACGGGAAGTTTCGTCGACCCACATCGCATACGGGTGATCGGCTCACGCGGGCAAGCCGACTACGAAGCCGCGAACATCATCATCGCCACGGGAACCAAGCCAGCCTCGACCTCGCTCGTCCCCTTTAATAACCGCACGATCATCAACAGTGACCAGATTTTGCAAATGCCGGTGATACCGAAAACCATGATCGTCGTAGGCGGCGGAGTGATCGGTGTCGAGTACACCTGCATGTTCGCTACGCTGGGCGTGCGCGTAACACTCATCGAAAAACGTCCCCGCCTGCTAGAATTCGCGGACTCGGAAATGGTGGAAGCGCTTTGCTATCACTTGCGAGACAGGCGTGTCACGTTGCGGTTGAACGAAGAAGTGGAAAGTGTCGAGGACACCCCAGAAGCTGGCGTGGTCGCAAATCTGAAGAGCAAAAAGAAAGTTTGCGGCGAAGCATTGCTCTATGCCATTGGCAGACAAGGAAACGTCGACGAGTTAAATCTCCCGGCAGCCGGTCTGGAAGCCGACTCGCGCGGACGCATCCTGGTGGATGCGGATTACCGCACCAAGCAACCGCACATTTTTGCCGTGGGCGACATCATTGGTTTTCCGAGCCTTGGCAGCGTTTCGATGGAGCAGGGACGCATCGCGGCTGCGAACGCCTTCGGCATGCCGATCAAATCGAATAAGGCGCTTTACCCCTACGGAATTTATACAATTCCGGAAATCTCCTTCATCGGTAAAACGGAAGAGCAACTCACCGACGAAGGCGTGCCCTACGAAGTGGGCATTGCGTACTTCCGGGAAATCGCCCGAGGACAGATTCGCGGCGACACCACAGGGCGGCTGAAACTCATCTTTGACCCCGCTTCCAAGGCGCTGCTCGGCGTCCACATCATCGGAGAAGGGGCTTCGGAGCTGCTCCACATTGGGCAAGCGGTATTTGCATTGAAAGGCACCATCGAGTATTTCGTCGATAGCGTATTCAACTATCCGACGCTCGCGGAGTGTTATAAAACGGCGGCGTTCAACGGCCTGAACAAATTAGCCAAGACTTAGCCGTTTCGAATCGCAATCTCGGACGGCGGGACGCGAGAACGCCAAGCCTGGAAAGAAAGACTTCAGGCAGAAGGACGATAGGCAGGGAAACAATGCGCAGGACAGCCGGTGTACTGGTGATGGAACACATCGCAGTGGGGCTCGTGGAAGGCCATAAGGTCGTCGGGCCGCTCCGCCGATATCCAGAAAAAGAAGTCTCGGTGGAAGCCCTGTTGGCCATGCCCGCAGACAAAATCGCAGAGTGCATCCGCGAGCAGCTCGAATCGCTTGCTAAGGGGGAAAAGATCCACGCCATCGGATTGGGTTTCCCGGGTGTGATACGGGATGGAATTGTGGAAGATTCTCCCAACTTGCAACAAGTGAAGGGATTCAATTTGCAAGGAGCGCTGGCCGGCGCGCTGCGCTTGGACGGCAAAGAAATTCCCGTCCGCGTTTTCAATGACGCGGACGCCATGGCCGCCGGAATCGCGGCGACGCGCGGCAAACTACACAAACTGAATCGCGTGTGGACTCTGGGCAATGGAATCGGGTTCGGTCGCTATCCGTGGAGCGAAGGCGTTTGGGAAGGCGGACACTCGGTCGTCACTCTCGACCCCAAGGAAAACTTCTGCGGCTGCGGCGGGCGCGGACATCTTGAGGGCATTCTCGGATACCGCTCGATGCGCTTGCGGTTCATGGATATGGAACCAGAAGAGGTTTTTGCAAATGCCAAAGCGGGCGACACGCGATGTTCCGAGTTTGTGACGCGCTGCCACCGGGCGCTGGCCGCAGCCACCGCGACAAGCATCCACATGGAGGGCCCCGGCCACTTCTACATTACGGGACCCAATGCGAAGTTCATCGACGCCGGATTGCTCGAGAGAAACGTCCACGAAATGGTGAAGATGAGCCCGCTTCAGGGCAGCCGCTTTGAAGTCATTCCTTCGAACGATGAGCTGGGGATTATTGGGGCAGCCGTCAATGCGGAGCGTTCGGCTCTTCCTTCGTGAGGGAGCCCGCTCTTCAGAAAATCGTTCGCGCCGGGTGTTTTGGCATTTGAAAGAAAAGCTAGAGTGCCTGTTGCGTATACGGCGGCAAGGGGCTTGCTTGGCTGGCGACCACTTTCCAACCGCTCCCGCTGTTTACATAAATGTGCATGACGCGCATCTGGTAGTTCACGCTTTGGCCCCTCACGATGGCCCGGGAAGACCATAGGCAGGTTGCCACGGCCGTTTCCCGAAAAATATGTATCTTGATATCCGTTGCGAAAAAGGCTTCGTACTTGACTGCCGCCGACTGCACGGCATTGATAAAGCCTGCCTTGTTGACCGCCTCACCATGAGAAAGCGTGCCCGCGAAATCGTCGCTGTAAACGCGCCGGAAAAACGTGCCGTCGCTCAACTGGATCGCGTGTGCCGCTTCCTTTTCCAGGTTGACGATCTCCTGCCGCTCTGTTTCCGAATCTGTCGGGGGCGCTTGGCAACGCTCGTAGCATTGCGACAAATAGTCACCTTGCGGACTCCACGACGGAGATAGCGCAAGCAAAAACGTGAGCACGGCGGCGGCCTTATACATGCAGAAATCCTCCTCAGCAGCACCGCGGAGTTGCGCCGCGGTGCCCTTTATAAGGTATCTCCGCGATGCGGGACTGGGGAGTTAGTTCGTCGGAGATGTGATGTATACGTGACGGCGTGCGCAGCGGCATGGTCGCAGCATGAGCACAAACGGCGGCAGCCTGGGAACCAGTAGCGTTCAATAATATTAATTCCGCGCATGCGTATTTTGCGTACACGAGCTCAAGGCCCGCGGGTGTACATTCATCGAATCCGGGAGGTCAAAACTGCCCATCCCGGCCAACACATGCCTGATCCGGAAAGACGGCGTGCGCTGTCGCGGCATCGGGTAATCGTTTTAAGGAGTTAAACATGCTGACGCGAGAAAATAGGCGCTGGATATTCGTCGTCATCGCAGTCACGGTTGTGCTCGGGACCGTGCTTGGGAATGCGGCCGCGCAAAAAGCTTCGGTTCCCAAGCCGCAGAATAAACTGGCGATTGGCGAGGAAGGGATCAAGCAATTGTTGCCGCTTATGGATAGCGACAAGAACGGCTTGGTCTCCAAACAGGAATTCATGAAGTTTATGGAAGCGGAATTCGTAAGATTGGACAAGGAAAAGAAAGGTGAGCTCAACGTCAAGGAACTAACGCAATCAAACTTGACGGCAAGCCGCTTTGCCGGGAAGTAGCGGCGCCAACACGTCCCTGGAAATTGAAAATAAACCGACAGCCATGAGTCCATCGCCGGTAGGGATCCTGCCTCACCCATGAGCTTTCACGTGTGTCGAGTCACAGCACCTCTACCCTACTTGTATTTCATTTTCCCAATGACCGCTTTCGTGAGCGCTTTACTCGCCTAATGATCAAACTTCCGAACACCTAAAACTTAATCAGGATGGACAAATCGATAAAGGACTCATTCTTGCGAAGATCCGGGAACCACACACTGTTGATTCCCCCTCCGCACGCCGTTTCCGCAGGCCCGAGGGCGGTTTGTCCGGAAGAGCTGCCATTGCTGCATACGTAGAATTGAGGAGAGCCGTTATTTCCGCCTGGTGGTGTGATGCCCCCCGCTCCAGTCCAATAGGGAACGCTGGCGTGGCGATAATCATACTCCCAGCGAAAGGTGATGTATTGCTTCGGCATATAGTCAAAAGTGATTGAAGAATCCCAAGCCTTGAAGGGGTTCCCAGGATTCTCCGTAAAGTACGGTGAATTCGTGGCTGCTGAAATGGCGCTCTCTCCATTGATAGGCGGTAGGAGAACCAAATAGCGCCCCGGATTATTGATCTGCCCACCCCCGACGGTTAGCCCGAACAGATCTCTGTGGAACCACAAGCGGTTGTAAAGCATGTACCCGATAAAGCTCTGCTTGGGTCCTCCCTTTTTATCTGTGTAGCAGCTCACTCCCGCGCCATATTCGCAACCCATGTCGCCGGTCAGAGTGAACGCCATCTTGTCCAGGGTTTTCTCGGGTCTGTCGAAGTATTTCACCTCGATACTGTTGTCCGTGTGGATGCGCCTGCGGCCAGGGGTAAAGAGATCATCTTCACCCACCCCGTAGTTATTGGAAATAACGTTGATCCAGTTCGCAGGAGTCCATTTAATTTGTCCTCCTACGCCAGGCGTGTGGTTGGCCGAAGCATACGACTGCCAACCATTGATGAACCACGGCTCAATCTTCAAATGTGCGGTCGGAAAAATCTGCACCCGCACGCCATTAAAGAACCAGGGAGTATTCGAGGAAACATAAGAGGGCTGGTAGGCCCAATTGTCGAAGTTGTAGTAGCTGAAGAGGCCGATGTAGGACATGAAGATACCCGCGTCAACGTTGATCCCATGCAGCACATTAAAGTGGTACCCACCGTAAGCTTCCGACAAATAGCGGTACGCATCGTCTAGATCCCATTGGCCGTGCCCCGGGCTAGGGTCATTTCGTGGCGTCGTCACAGAATACATGCCGAACTGTGTCATCAGTCGGGCGCGGACATTGTCATAGTGAAAGTCGCCCCCGACCCCGAGTTGCTCCAACTGGACTTCGTATGACCGAAACAGCTCGCTCGAACCGCCGATGGAGTGGTCAGTCGGATGGTTAAAGTCGGCGACATAATTCGTGTCAACTCTGATTTCTGGGGTAAAAAATTTTGAGTCCCAGAATATCTCCTTTGTGCGCGGGCTGCCGTTCAACCAGGTCCAGTCCGCGTCCGAAAAAGGCTCGATATACCCCGGCTTTCCGGTCGTCGCGACCGCCGCCACATTTGTTGGCGGGGTCTGCTCCTGATTGGGGGCAACAGTCGGTACTGTCCCTGGATCGATTGTACCTGCGCTCTTCACCCCACTGGCCGATGGCGGCGCAGCTGCATTCACCGCAGCGGTACTCGCTGCTGGCGCGCCGGCCGGTACCGCATCAGTTGCAGCGGCTCTCACGGGTGCAGATGGTGCTGCTCCAGCAGGTTCTTTGGCTTCGAGCTCCGCAACGCGCTTTTCGAGTTGTTCCACGCGATCCAGCAGCATGCGCTCGCGCTCCGTCAATCCGGAAGCAGGGGCATCCGGCTTTGCGGCGGCTGCTTTTGCCGGCGGCGCGTTTTTGTCTTTCTCATCGTCAGCCAGCAACAGCCCCGGGGCTGTGCTGGCGCAAAGCAATGCTGAAAATATCGCGAAGATAGGCATTTTTTTCTGAACGAATGCGCGCATATCCCTCTCCAATAATCCCTGCTTGGCAACGGAAAAGGCGGCGTCGGAAGTCGAGTGACCCCAATGGGCACACGACGCCGTATCGTTGCCAAAAAAGGCTAGCGCCGAGGGCATTAGAAATTCGTAAGAGCGCTGATAGCTTTTCGTAATAGGAAACTGCAGCGTAAGGAACGAGCTAGCGGCGAAGAGGAGCGGACGGATCGCGCTGGGAAATCTCGAACGCTACTCCGCGCGCCTCCTCGTGAATCACGCCATTCGTGGCGAGGATGACCGGGCCGCCGAGATGGTAAGGTTGCCCCCCAAAGTCGCTGACTTTCCCGCCCGCTTCCTCAATCAGCAAAACTCCAGCGGCAGTGTCCCAGGCCTTGAGCCCGAACTCCCAAAAACCATCGAAGCGCCCCGCAGCGACGCTGGCCAGATCCAGCGCCGCGGAGCCGTCCCGCCGGACCCCGTGCGACCGCAGCGTGAAATCCCAGTAATAATGAATGTTCGGATTCGCCAGGCGTTTGTGCACCGGGAAACCGGTACAGAGAAGACTCGTAGCCAGTACATCCACTTTCGAAACGAAAATTCTCTTGCCGTTCAGCGTGGCGCCTGCCCCGCGCGCCGCTGCAAACAGTTCGTCATAAAATGGATTGTAGACCACCCCGGCAAGCAAAGCGCCTCGCTGCTCCAGTGCAATGGAAACAGAAAAACAAGGATACCCGTGGGCAAAATTCGTCGTCCCATCCAGCGGGTCCACGTGCCAGCGAAATTCCGAGCCGCTTTCGTGCCCGGTTCCCTCTTCCGCCGCAATCGAGTGCTCCGGAAAATATTTTGTCAGTCGCGAGACAATTGCCTGCTCGGAGCGCTTGTCCGCTTGCGTCACCAGATCGACATCCCCTTTATAGCTGATCTGCGCCGGCCGGTCGAACTCTTCTCGCAGGATTTTGCCCGCTTCCTGGGCGATTTCCATCGCGGCTTCAAGATAGTCTTTGCTCATGGAGAAAATGCGCGGAAAGCGCCAAAACGGTCAGCATGGCGCGCGAGCGCGCTCTCCACTTTACCACCTGCGCCCAAGAAAAGAATTCGATGATGATGCTCACAATTTGCCAGGTGCCAGACGCCCGTTACGCCCAGCGCGGACGATGGTAAGCTCCAGGGAACAGAATCACGCTTCCTAGTGTCTATATCTTTTAGCTTGCAAGGAGGCTTCCATGCGGGCGTCCATTTTGATCCTATTAACGATTCTTTTTTCCCGCGCGCTCTCCTCTGCTCAAACACCCATCGATATCCAGCCCGTTAAGAAACTCGAACGCAGCAATACCCTTGGCACCTGCGGATACGCGCCAATCGAAAAGGAAAAAAGCTATTTCGCGAAGCTTCCGCTTTCCGAGCGTGCCACCGGATCGATGCTGGAGTCGTACACGATTCATGGTAAGCAGGGCAAATTTGTGAGTTGGTATGGAATTGTTCGAGGAATCTCGCAGCCTCAACAAGGCGAGGATAAGTTCACGCTCTTGCTCGAGCACAAGTTCTTCGACGGCCTGACCGACTGCCACATCATGGTGGTTTCCCAGAGCGGATCAGGAGACTTCCAAGCCAAGATGGAAGGCAATCCCGAGTCCATCCCTGCGCTCTCGCTCGTGCGAATCTATGGCACTGTCGTCGAGGAAAAAGAGAAGTTGCCTCAGGTTGTAGTCGACTACATCCGCGTATGGCCCTGGCTCACATTTACGCTTACAGATCTGGGTGCCGGAGACGAAAGCAATCCGCGCTGGGCCAAGTACTGCAAACCCTGCAAGGGCGGTCGAATTTACAACCCATACCCCGACGAAAAGTATTATCTAAAAGTGTTGGGAGAGCCCAAGGAATTTGGCCTTCATCTTGAAGAGGCCAAATAGCCGCCTCTGCATTGAACAAATGCTTAGCAAATTGTTAGTCGCAATTAACAGCACTATCCTTGCTCCTCCCTATCGATAAGGAGTGTTCTCGCGTACGTCTCCGTTTCATCGGCATAGTGCTGTCCTCTCATCAGCTCGTTAAGCGTAGTTTTTGACGGACTTCTCCTCCACATCCGAGTTAAGATAAATTCCCGGCCCGAACGCGAGGGAGCATCATGCTTGAAAGGTGGCACTTCAAGACTGCGGCGCGTTTGCTCGCGCTGTCTTTGCTCTTGATCGGCACAGCGCACCTCTCCGCCCAAAGCAGCAAAGTTATGGGCGAAGTGCACTTTGAGGGCGATACGCAGATCGATCGGGATTCGGGCGTGTGGATCGACGGCGAATACATTGGCTACGTGAAGGAACTCAAGGGCGACAAAAAGGTCCTGCTGCTGCCGGGCAAACACCAGGTCGCCGTACGGCAAGCCGGGTATATCGAGTTCACACAAGAGCTGGTTGTCGAGCCAGGCCAGGTGCAGACGATTCAAGTCAAGATGCAGCCGCTCCCCGGCGTAAAGCTCCCCGACGTCACTGCTGAACTGAAGGTTACCGTTCAACCGAAACGCGCGGCCGTTTTCCTCGATGGCAATTATGTTGGCCATGCCAGCGAGCTAGGCGGAAAATTTCATTCCCTGCTGGTCAGCCCGGGGAAGCACAAGATCAAAATCGAGCTGCCCGGCTATCGAACCTTCGAAACCGAAGTCGATGTGCTGGCAGGACAAAAATCCGAAGTGAAAACCGAACTGGTCAAAGGCAGCATCGAACAAGCCGGTGACGACATCAAGAAACCGCAATAGCTTCTCGAATCGCTTTACTCCCGGATCGCTATAGTCGCCCACGGCGCGCGAAATACCCGCATTTTCTTCCGCGACGCCCTTGACAAACTCTTACTCCAAGCGTACAGTAACCATTAGGAGACAGTCTGCCTCCTGCCCGAGAACGCCAATCTCTTGATTGGCGTTTTTTGCTTTTTATCGGCTCCGTCGATCCTAAGCCCCCATAGCCCATAAGAAGGCACACGAGTTGGCCCCATGCGGCCCCAAGTGTAAGCCCCCCGGGAATCAATGCTTGCGGAGAGGCCCGCAAATGCTGATTCCAAAGAGCTCATAATAACGTTAACTCCTTTAGATGCAACACTTATGGAAATCATGGGGGACGCCTGACAAAACTAGTCGCTTCCTCAGGCTCTGCGGACACGCAGGAATGGCCGCAACTTTAATGTATTCAGTAGCTTACTTCATAACTCGCGGACACCCCGGGGGGTGGGGGTACGCCGACGCGGTACGGACCGGGGGGATGCTTGACAAAATAGACCGGGAGGATCCCTGACACTGCGAAAATGGCGGGCGCTAGGAGGAAGGAGCGCCGATGCCGTGGAAAGAGAGCAGTGTTATGGAGGAAAA
>Ga0074044_10000097_pt1 | contig 86458 bp, 82 predicted proteins | sample BogForMeECP23OM1_FD_94443 | JGI IMG/M metagenome (GOLD analysis project Ga0074044, IMG submission 94443) | Bog forest soil microbial communities from Calvert Island, British Columbia, Canada - Bog Forest MetaG ECP23OM1 | ecosystem: Environmental > Terrestrial > Soil > Wetlands ...
GGAAGTTCTCGACGGCCTCTGGCAGGTCGGTCTGAATACCACTGGCGCCTGCGGCGACGTTGTCCGCAACGTTACCGGTTGCCCGGTCGCGGGCGTTGATCACGACGAAATCGTCGACGCGTCTCCGCTGGTGCTCGAAGCCTCGCGCCTGCTGGCCGGGAACGCCGATTTCTACAACCTGCCGCGTAAGTTCAAGATTTCGATCGCCGGATGCCGCCAGTGGTGTTCTTATCCCGAGATCAACGATATCGGTCTGACCGCGATTACTCGCGTGGTTGGAGGCGCGCCCGAAGTCGGATTCTCTCTGCGCGTCGCCGGTGGCCTTTCGACCGACCCGTATCTCGGAGCGCGCTTGAACGCCTTCGTTCGCTGGAACCAGGTCATCCCCGTAATTAAAGGAGTCACCGAACTGTTCCGCGACTCCGATATTCTCCGCGAACATCGCGAGCGAGCTCGGCTGAAATTTCTTTTCCTGCGTCATGGATGGACCGCCGACCGCTTCCTCGCCGAACTGCAAGACCGCATCGGCTTCCGCCTCGACCCGGCGGTCGAAGAGCATCCGCCCGACGACGTCTACCGTGACCACGTCGGCATCCACGCGCAGAAGGACCCCGGGTTTTCGACAGTAGGTGCGGTCGTGTTGCGCGGCCGCATCACCGCCGACCAGATGCGCAATGCAGCCGGTCTCGCGGAGCGTTTCGCCGGCGGCGAACTCCGCGCCACCAACATGCAGAACCTGCTGATTGTGAACGTCCCAACCATCCATGCCAAATCACTGGCGAAGGAACTGGACGCGATCGGCCTGCGAGTTGGCGGTTCGGCGTTTGCGCGCGGCACGGTAGCCTGCAGCGGCACCGAATTCTGCAAGCTGGCAATTACGGAAACGAAAAGCTTTTCGCGCTGGCTGGTCGAGGAACTGGAGGAGCGTCTGCCTGGTTTCGATCAGCACCTCAAACTGCACGTCACCGGATGCCCCAACAGTTGCGGCCAGCACTGGATCGCCGACATCGGCATTGAGGGCAAGAAGATTAAAGTTCACAACCGCTTCGTCGACGCCTATTACTTTTGCGTGGGTGGAGCACTCGGCCTGCATCAGGCGACGGCCCGCCCCGTCGGGTATCGCTGCGCCGCAACCGAGGTGCCGGACGCGCTCGAGCGCCTGTTGGGCCGGTATTTGGCCGAGCGTGAGCCCGCCGAAAACCTGCGCCGCTTTTTTGCTCGCCACACCGACACAGAGCTCCGGGAATTCTTGGCCGGCGAGGCCGTGGACGCCGTGGTCCGCGACCTGCCCCCGGCACACACTCTGGCGCAGTCCGCAGGAGGAATCGGTGACTAACTTATTCCCCATGTTCATCAAGCTCGAAGGCCGGCGATGCCTGGTCGTTGGCGCCGGCAAGATCGGCCAGGAAAAAATCGGCGGCTTGCTTGACACCGGAGCGCGCATCCGCGTGATTGCACTCGAAGCCAGTCCCACAGTGCACGAATGGGCGCGTTCGGAAAAAATCGAACTTGAAGTGCGGGCTTTTTCTCCCGACGACCTCGATGGCGCGTTCTTGACCGTTGTTGCAACCGCATCACGCACTCTCAACGAGCGTGTGTATTACGAGGCGCAGCGCCGTGGCGTGCTTTGCAACGTGGTCGACGTTCCCGACCTTTGCGACTTCTTTTACCCCTCAGTCGTGCGCCGCGGCGATTTGCAGATTGCCGTCTCCACCGCGGGACAGAGCCCGTCGCTCGCGCAGAAAATTCGCCAGCAGCTTGAAAAACAATTCGGCCCCGGATACGCGGCCTGGGTGGCGGAACTCGGCGAGACGCGAAGACTCATCCTCAGCAGCGACCTCGATAAAGAACGCAAGCTCGACTTATTGCATTCGCTGGCCAGCAGGGAAGCGCTGGAAGCGGCTCAGGTTCAGCAAGCCGGGCCCAAAGAACCCGAACTCGCCGCCAAAGGAAAAGGCGCATGAAGGGAAAAGTCTATCTGGTCGGAGCGGGACCGGGCGATCCGGGGTTGTTGACGCTGAAAGCGTTGCGTCTTCTGCGATCGGCCGAGGCCGTGTTGCACGACGACCTGGTCGCGCCGGAAATTCTGAATCTCATCCCTCCCGCCGCGCAGCTTCACAACGTCGGCAAGCGCTGCGGGAAAAAGAAAATTCTGCAGGGTGAAATAAACTTTTTGATGGTGGCGCTCGCCGCCTCCGGATTACGTGTGGTGCGGCTGAAGGGCGGCGACCCGCTGATCTTCGGACGCGCCGGCGAAGAAATCGAAGCCCTGCGCGCGGCCGGCATCCCCTACGAAATCGTGCCGGGCGTCACTTCGGCCATGGGTGCGGCCGCCGCCGCGCAGATTCCGCTGACCCACCGCCGGGCTTCGTCGGCGCTGGTCTTGCTGACAGCGCACCACGCGTCTGAAAGCGAGTCGCCAAACTGGAATCAACTGGCAGCTAGCGGAGCCACCCTTGTCATCTACATGCCCGGCCAGAACTACACAGAAATCGCCGAGCGTCTGAACGTCGCCGGACTCGCGCAGGAAACGCCGGTCGCCATAATCTCGCGCGCCACCACGCGGCAGCAGCGAACTCAGGTCACCACGGTTGGTGCGCTTAACCTCGCACCAAAGCTCGCGACACCAACATTGCTCGTAGTAGGTGAAGTCGTGCGCTTCATAGATCCCGTCACCCTTACCCAAGAATTCATTGTGCCCACGATTCCGGCGTTCGATAGCAGCACTTTCCCCGCCGGCCTGTTTACGCCAAATCCAGTTGCAATCGACTCCGAAAACACTGAGGAACCGAACGCGTGAAGACTCCGATCGCAGATCTTACGCAAGAACGAATCGCCGCCGTACAGCAGACGGCCGAGACCTGGACTCCGCAGCGCACTCTTGCCTGGGCGTTCGACACCTTTGGCGAGGGCGTGGCTATCTCCTCCGCATTCGGCGCCGAAGGCATGGTGCTGATCGATATGGCTTCGCGCGTCCGCAACAATTTTCGCCTCTTCACCATCGACACCGAATTTCTTTTCCCTGAGACTTACAACCTCATGGATCGTATCGAGGAAAAATACGGCATCACCATCGAGAAGGTTTATTCCGTGCTCTCGCCCGAGGAGCAGGAGCGCAGCCACGGAACTGCGCTCTGGACGCGCGATCCCGACCGTTGCTGCGACCTGCGGAAAGTTGAGCCGCTTCGGCGCAAGCTGGGTGAGTTGAACGCCTGGATCTCAAGCATTCGCCGCGACCAGACTTCCGCGCGCTCCGGCGCGCACAGACTCGAGTGGGATGCGAAGTTTGGCCTGGTGAAGATCAATCCGCTCGTCGACTGGACCTCAAAACAGGTGTGGCGCTACATCCACGATCATGACGTCCCTTACAACACGCTGCACAATCAGGACTATCCCAGCATCGGCTGCACGCACTGCACGCGCGCCGTCAGCCCGGGAGAAGATCCGCGTGCTGGGCGCTGGCCAGGTTTCGCCAAGACCGAATGCGGGTTGCATCTCATCGAACCCGCACCCGACTCAATCGCCGCGGGAGCATCGAAAGCAGCTTCAGTCGCAACGTCGCTGTCGTCCGCCGCAAAAAGTGGCAGCTGACACTTAGCCCAATCCCGCTTGACAGAACGCGCTGGAGGCTCCTCCCCAGTCGCGCGCGATTTCTGGCTTCGAAAAAAATACACTGTGAAGACGCCGTACCGCCTCCGCGACGGTCGATTAATCCACCAGGAAGGAAATTGTTCCTTCAGAAGCACCCTGGCAGAGCAGCCGTGCCTCCATATCAGAAAGTGCGGCGAAGGCGCGGCTGGCGATCTCCGGCCGTCGTCGAGTACCTTCTCCAACCAGGCTAACCAATGCTCTGTGGTTCTCCCATCGCAGATTGGCCACGCCTTGCAACTCCGCTGCGATTCCCGGCAAGTCCGCGGCTGAAGCTACGACGAGCGAGATGCAGTCCCTCGACGCCGCCATCCATTCCACCGGGTACTCGTACCGGTCGAAGACCGCGTAGACATCGCGGAGCAGTTCCGAATCGACGGCCTCTCGTCCTTCGATCTCAAGGGCTGCCACATTACTTTTCGCAGTGATTGCGCTTACAAAATCGCCCGTACGTACTCGTACCGATATTTCCGTACCTATGCTAAGAGGTCGGCGGGAATTCAAAACGTGCACCGGAATGTTTTCACGCATCGCCGGCACCAGGGTCGCCGGATGCAGCACCTTCGCGCCGCAGCGCGCTAACTCGGCCGCCTCGTTAAAGCTCATCTTCCGAATCACACGCGCGTCCGGGCACAATTTCGGATCCGCTGTCATCACGCCATCAACGTCCGTCCAAATCTCGACGCGGCTTGCGCCCACAGCTGCGCCCACGATCGTAGCCGTGAAGTCAGAGCCGCCGCGCCCGAGCGTGGTCGGAACACCACCGCTATCAGCTGCAATGAACCCGCCCAGCACAGGCACAAGCCGAGACTCCAGCAGCGGACTCAAGGCGTCCTGCAGCCGTTGATTCGTCACCTCCCACAGCGGGTTCGCCTGACCGTGATGCGAATCAGTCACGATGCTGGCGCGCGCGTCGACGTACGCTGCGCCTACTCCCGCTTCCGCCAGCGCTGCCGAAATCAATTTGGCCGCCAGGCACTCACCAAAACCCAGCAGGCGATCCTGTGACTTGAAATCTAGTCGCAGACCAGGACTCCGCGAGCCGTCGAGCTCATGCAGAAAATGCTCCAGCGCCTGGAATTCGCTGCGAAGTTCGCTCTCCAGTGCCCGCAGCGTCGGACCAGCTATCAGTTCGTCCGCGAGTTGCTCGTGACGAACATACATCGCCCGTACCAGGTCAAGCGCAGCGCCGAGCTGGCCGCGGACCGAGGCGCTGCCGGCCTCCAGCAGTTGATCGGTAACTCGAGCCAATGCGCTGACCACAACCACCGGCTGCGCGCCCAATCTGCTCTGCGCTCTACTCAGCACAATCGCAATCAGGCGCCGCACCGCGGCCGCGTCTTCCACCGAGGTGCCCCCAAACTTCATCACGATCACGTCATCGCCGCTTTCGAATCTGCTATGTCGCTGTGGCCGGCTCATAATTGAATCCCCTCCGTTCGTTCGGTTCGACGAAAATGTCTCACGCAAAGAAAAACCCACCGCCAGATCGCTTCTGGCGGTGGGTTCGGTGAACTTGCTTAAGAGTGCTTTACCTCATCCGATCCCGTCCTCCAGAAGACACGTAATTCGTGTCGACATACCTGTACCTGTCGATGTAATTCGCGTCGCCTTGAGGGCCGGGATATTCATAAAGAGAACTTGCTCTGAACCTACAGCTGTAAGGGTATCCCTCTGCGTTACCGAGCGGAAATGCAAAATTCCGATGAGAAGCATCGAAATTTCAGGGCGGGAGCAACCCTAGGCTTCGGATTTCTTCCCACCCGCTGCCTGCTGCCGCAGCAACGCAATAAACGCGGTCGTCGCCACGGAAAGGGTCCGATCGCGCCGGTAGGCAAGCCCCAGTTCGCGAAAAAGCTCCGCATCTTCAATGTCAACCAGCTTGACGCGGCCGGCATCGACTTCGTCGCGAGCAAATGACGAACTGATCAGCGACACGCCCAAATCCGCCGCCACAAAGCTCTTGATCATGCCAATGCTGGGCAGCTCCATGCGCACCTGCAGTTCCGCGTTGTGCGGGCGAAACAGCTTGTCGAGCATTCGCCGCGTGTGGCCTGTCTTGGGCAGCAGAATTGGCTGCTTGATGATATCTTTCACCGCCACTGTCTTGTATTTAGCCAGCGGATTCTTGGAGCTGACCATCAGCATCAGCTTATCGCGAAAAATCGATTGAATTTTCAGGCTAGGGGACTGAATCGGCAGCGTGAGAATGCCTACGTCGATCGCGCCGTTCTCAAGCTTTTCGACGATCTTGTAACTGAAATTTCGATAGATGCTGATCTGCACCGGAGGATAGCGGCGGCAATATTCGGCGAAGACTTCGGGCAACACATAGAGGCACGTGGCTTCATTCGCCCCTACCCGCAGCGTTCCCCGAGGCGTTCGGCTGTGGTCGGCCACAGCCATCAGCGACTCGTCCCGCAGGCTTCTCAGTCGCTCGGCGTACTCGAAGAAAACCTGGCCTGCCGGAGTCAGCTTCACGCTTTTTCCGGAGCGGTCCAGCAGCCGGTCGCCATACTCCTGCTCCAGCTGGCGAATCTGGGCGCTGACCGCCGACTGCGAGCGAAACACTTTTTCGCCCGCACGCGAGAAGCTGCCTTGCTTCGCAACTTCAAGAAACGTGATGAGTTGATCGAAATCCATGGTGAGATTGAGCCCCGATTATAGCTGACTCCCGCTCGCTGTCATCATAGCAACGCAGTAACGCGCAGGTCGCGAATCATGCGGAAATTCACATCAGCCGCATCGAAAATACGAATAGCGCGGGTCCGTCTCCCAACCGACGAAAAGCCCTCAGCCACGAAGGAGACAAAGTTACACAAACGAAGCTCTAGTCTTGAAACCTTCGTGATCCTTCGTGCCCCGCGTGGTTGATGATTCTTGCTTTCCCGGGCCTCTGAACCCCGCAACCCAATCCCCGCCGCCAGCGAGTCCAAGGTAAGATGACTGCTCGAAGATGATCACCCTTTCCGATATCCACGCGGCCCTCGGAAGAATTCGCGTCGACATTCGCGTCTCGCCGTGTCCGCGATCGGAAACTTTTTCCGCGCTCACCGAAAGCTCGGTGCTTCTCAAGCTCGACAACCAGCAGCGCACCGGCGCTTTCAAGGAACGCGGTGCGCTGAACAAACTGCTCACGCTCACTGGCGAAGAACGCGCTCACGGCGTCATCGCGGCCTCAGCCGGCAACCACGCCCAGGGCGTGGCCTATCATGCCGGACGCCACGGCATCAAAGCCCGCATCTTCATGCCGCTGCCCACGCCGCTGACCAAGGTCTCAGCCACGCGTGCCTACGGCGCCGACGTAGTGCTCGACGGCGCGAACTACGACGAAGCCTTCGCCAAGGCGGTCGAAAACGGACGCGAGCATCACCTCACGCTCATTCATGCTTTCGACGACGACGCAGTCATTGCGGGGCAGGGAACTCTCGGTTTGGAAATTATGCAGCAGCACCCCGACGTCGAAGCGGTGGTCGTGCCCATTGGCGGCGGCGGCCTCATCGGCGGAATCGCCTGCGCCATCAAGGAAACAAATCCCGCCGTCAAAATCTTCGGAGTTCAGCCCTCGCGGCTGCCCTCGATGAAGGCTGCCGTAGCCGAAGGCAAGCCGGTTGTGCTGAAATCGGCGACCACGATTGCCGACGGCATCGCTGTGCGGCGCGCCGGCGACCGCACGCTCCCCCTGGTCCAGAAATACGTCGATGGCATCGTCACGGTAGAAGAAGAAGAAATTGCCAATGCGATCCTCCTGCTGCTGGAGCGCGAAAAAACTCTGGCCGAGGGCGCGGGCGCAGCCGCTCTAGCCGCCGTGCTGAATCGCAAATTGCCGCTCGCCGGAAAACGCGTCGCCGTGCTGGTCTGCGGCGGCAACATCGACGTCACATTACTCGCCCGCATCATCGAACGCGGTTTGGTCAAAGACGGACGCCTGGTTCGTCTGCGCGTTCATCTTCCCGACTATCCCGGTGCGCTGCATCGCCTGACCGGAATTCTCGCCGAGCATCGCGCCAATATCGTCGAGACTGCTTACGACCGCGCCTACCACGGAGTGAATCTCGGCGACACCGCCATCGACGTCACCCTCGAGACACGAGGCCCCGACCACATCGCAGAATTATTGGTGGCCCTGGAATCCGCCGGCTACACGCATCAGCGAATTCTCTGAGGAGTTCAACTAGCCTCGGTGAAATGATCTGCAGACATCACGGCTGCGACGGGCTCATAGGATTCGATCCGCCACACAACAGCACACAGATCAAGATGCCGGTTCCGATCGCTCCCCCGGCGATCCACTTCGGGTTCAGTGGAGTCCTGGCTCCGGTTGTCCGAGCGGCTGGTCCGCAAAGGTCGGATTCGTTGTAGCTATGCTGCTCCCCTTCGTGAACCGACCCGACCTGCGATGCCGCACTCTCCGGCGACGGCTTGCGGTGGCTGCTTTCGCGCTCGACGTTCACATCGCTCTTGTGCGCCGCTACCTGAATGCTCCCATTCACGTCAGTTACATCGTATTGGTTCCACTCGTTCGAAACGGGGACGACGGTGAGGCAGTTCACCTTCACTTTGAAGCTCTTTGAAGTGCTGACCGAAACGCTGCCGTGATCGAGTTCCAGCAAATCCGTCCGCAGCGTCGCCACCGATTCTGCCTGGATCAGAACCGTCGAGCCCTCAAGCGTGAGCGTGGCGGAAAAGCCAGGTTTGGTTTCCAGCAAATCGCCGGTAAACACGGCGGTCGAGTCGTGAGCCTCGTATCCGTTGACCCAGACTCCGCCTTGGGTGTGAAGAATCACGGAAGGACTCTGGCCCAGCAATGACAACGGAACAGTCGCGGACAGCGCCAGACAAATCATGCAGCGTATGACGGAGACACTCATCCCTGGGATTCGCGTGCACACACCTTCCTCGGCAAATCGTAGCGGCGGAGAATGCGGTCGTCTATTAACGGTCTGGATGCGTCGCGCGCGCAGAGAGAAGTCGGAAGTCGAAGTCGAAAGTCTATATCCGGTCGGGCGCCTCGCGACGATGCTAAAGCTTGTAGACTGTTTGCCAGCAGGTAAAACTTTGTAAACATGCCGTTCCGCAATCTGCTTCGATGTAAAGTACAAGGTGGGGAATATGACCTCAAGAATCGCATTCAGTGTGGTTTCATTACTCTCCGTCCTCGGTGTCGGCGGTGTGGGATTGCAACCTGCGTGCTCGGCCTCTGCCATCTCCACAGCGCAACAGCAGCCAGCCGCTGGCCAAACTATCGCCCGTCGCATCGGGACCATCAAGGCCATTAACGGAAGCTCGATCACGCTGACGCCAGACTCTGGACCGGACATAGCAGTCGCTGTGGAACCGAACGCGCGCCTGATCCGCCTCGCTCCCGGCCAAACGGACGTCAAGGCCGCGACCCCGATCCAGTTGCAGGACTTGCAAGTCGGCGACAAAATTCGCGTGCGCGGCTACGCTTCCAACGACGCCACAACATTTCCCGCGTTGGAGGTCCTGGTCCTCACCAGTTCAGCCGTCGCTGCTGTAGGCGAGCAGATTCGTCAGGACTGGCAGAAGCGCGGCATCGGCGGTCCCGTCACTGCGGTCGATCCCGCGGCCGGAACCGTGACCATCTCGGTGTCGAGTTTAAGCGGCAAGAAGGCGATTACTGTCCTCACATCCAAGAACACAGTGGTGCGCCGTTACGCGCCCGACTCGGCCAAGTTTGAAGACGCGAAGCCGAGTACGCTTCAGGCAATCCACGTCGGCGATCAATTACGCGCACGCGGCGACCGCAGCCCCGACGGCAGCCAGGTTACCGCCGAAGAAGTCGTCGCCGGCAATTTCCCGAACATTGCTGGTTTAATCAAGTCGGTCGACGCAAGCACCGGAACGATCAGCGTTCAGGATTTAGTGACCAAGAAAACTGTCGACCTGAAAATCAACGCTGACTCGCAGCTTCATAAAATTCCCGACGAGATGGCGCGGGGCTTTGCTGCGCGCTTGAAGGCGGCCGGGGGATCATCGGGCGCGGGCGCAAATTCGACGTCAGCTTCCTCTCCAGCGGGCGCGCACGCGCCGACGGCCGGCGCTTCGCCCTCCGGCATGGGCCAGGGCAGCGCCGCGGGCGGCGGCGGAACTCCTGGTGCAGCTCAGGGCGGTGGAGCAATGGGTCCCGGCGGTGCGGGCGGCGCGCGTGCCGGTGGAGGCTTCGACCTCCAGCGCATGCTCGACCAGACTCCCGCTGTGGCTGTCGCCGATCTGCATAAAGGCGACGCCGTGGCCATCCTGGCCACCGAAGGCACGCCATCCGGCGGAAGCAGCGTCATCAAGCTATTCAGCGGAGTGGAACCGATTCTGCAGGCCAACGGAAGCCAAGCCATGATGCTGGCGCCCTGGAGTCTGGGAGGCGCTCCCGGCGGCGACGCCGGCAGTCAGTAGCCATCTTGATAGCAGCTACGTTGCTGCGCAGTGCCCCGCAGTTATGTTCTGGAGTTGTCCCGGATGAATGCCGGGTTAATTTAAGAATCGTTTAGAAACGGAATCATCGAAATCATGAAGGTGAATTTGTCGGTGCGCTTCTTCATCCTGATCCTGATTTTATTTTCGCTGTCGCTGACCGCCGCAATCGCGCAGACTACGCCGCCAGCCCAGACTACGGCTCCGGCCCAGCCTGCAGCACCGGCGCAGACCGCAACGCCGGAGCAGACAGCACCGGCTCAATCCGTGCCGGCGGCGCAATCGGCTCCAACCGGCTCCGGCGCGATTCGCGGACAGGTAACCGATCCCTCCGGGGCAGCCATTACTGGCGCCACCGTCGTGCTGACTCCCGCCACCGGATCGCCGGTGGCCGTACAGACCAATGCTCAGGGCAACTATGAATTCAAGACAGTAGCGGCAGGGAAGTACTCGCTCACCGCGGTCGCGCAGGGATTCACTCTCTACGAAAACGACAATGTCGTCATCGCCAATCAGCCGCTTCGCCTCAACATCTCGATGGCGATCGAGGTCGAGCAGCAGAAAGTCCAGGTTTCCGATACCGCGCCTACTGTCGACGTCAATCCTTCCAACAACGCCGGCGCCATCACCATCTCGGGCAAGGAACTCGAAGCGCTGCCCGACGATCCCGACGAACTGCAATCCGATCTTGAAGCTCTCGCCGGACCCTCCGCCGGGCCCAACGGCGGGCAAATGTATATTGACGGATTCACCGCCGGCCAGCTTCCGCCCAAATCATCGATTCGCGAAATTCGCATCAACCAGAATCCGTTCTCCTCCGAGTACGACCAGCTCGGCTACGGCCGCATCGAAATCTTCACCAAGCCCGGAACCGATAAACTGCATGGACAGGTCTTCGCCGACGGGAATGACTCGTCTTTCAACGCCCCGAATCCCTTCGCCGGCACTGAGCCGCCCTACTATTCCACCCAGTTCAATGGCAACATCGGCGGTCCCATCAACAAGAGCGCCTCGTTTTTTGTCGATGCGCAGCGCCGGGACATCAACGAGATTGCTGTCGTCAACGCCTACGTCCTCAACTCCGAGCTGGAAGAAGCTCCGCTGGTTGAGTCCATCAGCAACCCGCGTCAACGCACCAACATCGGGCCCCGCCTCGACTGGGCCATCACCAAGAACAACACGCTGACCGCGCGCTATCAGTACTATCGCGACACCGAAACCGGCAATCTTCCCAGCCAGCTGAACCTTTCCTCCCAGGCCTATTACTCCAAGGAGACCGAAGATACGGTGCAGCTCAGCGACACCCAGGTCTTTGGCTCGAAGATCGTCAACGAAACCCGCTTCCAGTACAACCGCGACAACTCGCTTCAGAATCCGGTCGGTACCAACCCCGCCGTCAATGTGATCGGCAATTTCACGGGCGGCGGCAACAGCTCGGGCAATCTCAACGACAAGCAGGACAACTACGAGATACAGAACTACACTTCGCTGATCCACGGCAATCACGTCTTTAAATTCGGCGGCAGAGTCCGTATCACGCAGGACACAAATTATTCCACTTCCGGATTCAACGGCACCTTCACATTCTCGTCGTTGAATTCACCCAACGATGTGCCCGGATCCAACTGCACCCTCGGAGGCCTTTCGCCCTGCCCGATTTCCTACCTCTATGCCCAGCAGCAACTAATGGGCGGAGGCGGCACTCCCTACGCCACCCAGCTCACTTACACTACCGGCCTGCCCACGGCCGAAGTGACCTACTACGACGTCGAACCCTACTTTCAGGACGACTGGCGCGTGCGCCCCAACATCACGATCAGTGCCGGACTCCGTTTCGAGACCCAAAACAACATTCACGATCGCGGCGACTGGGCTCCGCGCTTGGGAATCGCCTGGGGCGTGGGCGGCAGAAACTCTCCGCCCAAAGTGGTCATTCGCGGTGGCTACGGAATTTTCTACGGCCGTTTCCAGTCCGGGCAAATTCTGCAGGCGGACCGGCTCAACGGTGTGACACAACAGCAGTTCATCATCAACAACCCCACCTGCTTCCCGGGCCTCGACGTCGCCCTCACAGATTTCTCGACCTGCGGTCCCGCTACCGCAAGCGCGTCGAACGTTTATGAGATCAGCCCAAGGCTGCACGCCCCGTATACGGCGCAGGGCGCCGTCAGCGTGGAACGCCAGATCACCAAGTCCGCAACGCTATCGGTGACCTACCTCACTTCGCGCGGTTTCGACCAGCTTCTTACCATCAACGCCAATGCCCCTTACCCCGGTACGGCGTGCTCGCAGCCCGGTGTTCCAGCTTGTGCGCCCGTGACCGGAGGCAATGTCTACGAATACGTCTCCGAAGGAAATTTCAAGCAGAACCAGATCATGATGAATTCGAACGTGCGCATCGGGTCGAAGGTGCAGCTGTTCGGTTATTACTCCTTGGGTTGGGCCAACAGCGATACAGCGGGCGTTTCGAGCTTCGCTTCGAATTCTTACAACATCAGCCAGGACTACGGACGTGCCTCGTTCGACGTACGAAGCCGCTTATTCCTCGGCGGCAGCATCGGGCTGCCCTATCTGTTCCGGTTGAGTCCGTTCATGGTGGCGACCTCCGGCTCTCCCTTCAACATTACTTCGCCCATCGACGTAAACGGAGACCAGATCTACAACGATCGCCCCAGCCTGGTTTCGACCGCGACTTGCTCGACCGTCACAACGTCAGGCCCAAACAACGACATCTACTGCACGCCGTTAGGAACGTTTGACGCCACCGCCGCCACCGGCAAACTTCTGCCGATTAACTACGGTACCGGCCCGGCGCACTTTGTCCTGAACCTGCGCCTCACCAAGACCATCGGCATCGGACCCAAGGCAAAGTCTGCAACCGGAGCGCAAGGCGGCGGCCCGGGTGGCCCGGGCGGCCCGCGTGGCGGAGGCCGCGGCGGCCCGCTTTTCGGCGGTGGACCTTCCTTCGCATCCTCCAACTCCGACCGGCGCTACAACCTCATGTTCGGCGTGAGCGTGCGCAATGTGTTCAACAACCTCAACGTCGCCAACCCAAACTCGGTTCTAGGCTCGCGTTTGTTTAACGTCTCCAACGCCCTGCAGGGAGGCCCGTTCTCCCCCAGCTCTGCAGCCAACCGCCGCCTCGACCTGCAAGTCACCTTCAGCTTCTAGAGCAAGCAGGGGTTTCGGGTGCGAGGGTGCCCCATGTCTCGCAGCTCTTGCGAGACATGGGAGGGCCTTGCTTGGGCGCCCCGGCAAGTTCGCTTCACGCCGCGACCCTCCACTCATGTGCAACGGCTTGCACAGGCCCGAAGTAATCCCCTCACATAATGCTGCTAACTTAATGATTACAAATGATATACGACGCCAGTCTACTGGCCCTACATTTGCGCCTAGGAGGCTAATACTTCCCCCGCGCTAAGGAGCCGTAAAGCCTCATGCTCACTAGAATCTGGCCAGTTGTCCTGCTCTTGTTAACCCCGGCATTCGCGGCCGATACGCCCTCGACCGCATTGCGCACCGCGACCATCGAAGAACGAGAACTCCAGGCGATGCGAACGCTCACCCGCGCCTCGCAGTTCGCCGGCGTGCCTCACATCAGCTCGCGCCCTTCCTGTGAAGACGTGCAGCCGCCCGAGCCCCTGACCACGCCCGATCCGCTGTTCACTTCTTCCAGCCAGGGACGCCGCGTGAAAGTCAGCTTCATCATCGGCACCGACGGCCGCGTGCACAGCCCGCTGATCCTCGAGAGCGCTGGCCTGACCGGCGACCGTCACGTGCTGCAGACAGTCCGTTCGTGGAGATACCGTCCCGCAACCTGCAACGGCGTACCCACCGAAACCGAGGGCAAGATCGAGTTTTCCAGCCGGTGAAACATCCGCTGGGCTAAAATGACCCCTAACATCGGGGTGATTGGTTTCGTGGACAAAGAAGCAAATAAAGACAAGCGAGTAGCCAGACGCCCCTCTATGCCTTCTGACGCACCGGATCGCACTACCGACATCGATGACTTTTTCCGCGGGCTGGGACCGGAGATGCGGCATCCCAAGCCCGGCCCCGAAGCCGTCGCGGCAGCCATGGAAGCGGCGCAGCGTCTGGCCGCCGAAGCCGACCTCGAAGAGGCAGCCGGCGATTCGGCGCAGGAAATTGTCGGCGACTTTTCCACGCCGGTTTGCCCCGCCTGCGGACACCGCAACCGCCCCGGCAACCGCTTCTGCGCCATGTGCGGCACCGCCTGCGACACGGCGCAGCAGACAGTACTGCAGAATGATCAGCCGGGTGCAGGCCGGGTTTCATCACCGTCACAAGCGCTCACTCGTCCGACAAATGGATTTCCGGGCGAGCCCGAAGCCCGCCCTCTCGCGAACCGTTCCGGCGCTCTCGAAACTCATCACTACCATCATCACTATCATCACCATTATTTTCCCGGCGGCTACGACGGCAGCGGGGGACCGCGCCCGGCCGATTACGGTCGAGCGGACCACGCACGCGACTCCGCCCGCGATTCCACGCGGGATCTGCACCGGGAGGACAAGCTGCGCCCGAACCCGGGCATGCGCGGCGACATGAGCCGCGCCGAAGCTACCGTCCGGCACATGACCCAGGAGTGGGTGCTGGCCTGCAACACTAAACATCTCGACGACCTGCTTGAGCTCTACACGGCCGACGCGCTGGTGCTGCGTTCTAACTATCCTCCGGTGCGCGGAGCTGCTGCGGTGCGCGAATTCTTTTTCGGAGTGCTCACCGCTGGACTCGGTGAAATCGAAGTTGATCCGCTGCGCCTCGAAGTTGTCGGCGACCTCGCCTATGAGGCTGGACGATGCAAGGCCCTGGTGCCCAGCGCGGCCGGCAAACGCCGCGAAGAGCGCGGAAAATATCTATGGATCTTTGCCCGCCAGAGCAACGGCGAGTGGAAGCTGGCGGCCGATATCTGGTCCAGCGACCTGACGTTGGCCACCCTGGAATCCGACATTCCCGCGGGCCCCGGAGTCCGCACCAACCACCCCCGCAAAGGCTAGAGAACCAAATCCACTCACGCGGGTGGGCATTTCCACGCAAAGGCATGTATCGCGGCTGGCCGCGATCCGTATTAGAATCCTGCCGACGTGTCGAAGGCGGCGTCATCGTTCAGGAGGTTCAATTATGGTCCAGAGCACCGGCGAATATGCGGTCGGCTGGTTTACTCTCTTGCTCATCAACGCCGCGCTCGCGCAAGGCAAGGGCAGGAGTCCCGTCAACTGGTGGGTTATTTCTTTGTTCACCGGACCATTCTGCACGTTTCTCATCATACTTTCAGATCCTGTAAAGCCGCTTCCATGATCTCGACAGATCAAAGCCGACCACTATCGGCCTTTCCCGCCGATTGACATCCGCGGACAATCGCGTTACGTTCTCCTCAGCGCGAAGGGCGCATCCAGTCCGCGGAAAGGGCCGTGCCCACCTTCAATTTAATTCGACTACGAATCTTCTTTCTCGCCTGACTGGTGCGGACTCCAGGCCAACGTTGAAAGGAGCTTCGTATGCCCGACAAAGACCTACCCGCTCGCCCCAACCTCGAACAATACAAAAAACAAGCGAAAGACCTGGCTAAGGATTTCGCCAACCCGCAGTCGCTCTCTCGCATTCGCCGCAACCATCCCCGCTTTCAAAAGCTGACAGAAGAAGACACGCAGGACGCCCGCGTCTCCCTCACCGACGCGCAACTGGTCATCGCTCGCGAACATGGCTTTGAGAGCTGGCCGAAATTTGCCCGGCACGTCGAAACGATGTCACTGATTGGCTCTGTCTCTGATCTCGCCGATCCGGTCGCGGCCTTCCTCGAATTCGCGTCCGTGCCCCTGCACGGCGCTCACGTCTCGGGCACGCTGGAGCACGCCGGGATGATCCTGTCGCGTTATCCGCAGGTTGCCACGGCGAACATTTACGCCGCCGCGATTCTCGGTGAGGAATCCGCCGTGCGCGGTTTTCTGGAGCGCAATCCGAAATCGGCCACGGCAAAAGGCGGTCCCAACGACTGGGACCCGCTGACTTATCTCTGCTTCTCGCGTTACCTCCGCCTCGATAAATCGCGCTCGGAGGCATTCGTGCGCACCGCCCGCTCCCTGCTCGACGCCGGAGCCAGCGCCAACACCGGCTGGTTCGAAAAAACTCACGAGCCGCATTCAACCTGGGAAAGCGCAATCTACGGCGCGGCCGGCCTGGCCCAGCACGCGGAGCTGACCCGCCTGTTGCTCGAATACGGTGCCGACCCGAATGACGATGAGACTCCGTATCACACGCCCGAAGGCTACGACAACGCGGCGCTCAAAGTGCTCGTGGAGAGCGGTAAGATGACCCCTGACAGCCTGGTCATGATGCTGGTGCGCAAGGCCGACTGGCATGACGACAAGGGCATGCGCTTTCTGCTGGAGCACGGCGCCGACCCTAACCGCATGACGCGCTGGCATCACACGGCGCTGCACTGGTCGGTGAAGCGCGACAACGGCAACATCATGATTGAGATGCTGCTCGATCATGGCGGCGACCCTGCAATCGCGAACCAGCGTGACGGAAGATCGGCAACTGAGATGGCCGCGCGCCGCGGCCGCGGCGATATTTTGCGCTCGCTGGAGCGGAGAAGCATCCCGCTGAACCTTCACGGCGTGGACGAACTAATCGCCGCCTGCGCGAAAGATGACAGGGAAGCGATCCAAGCAATCTCGGAGCGCGAGCCCGATCTCGTGCGCCAACTTCTGGCCGTGGGCGGCACGCTGCTGCCGGAATTTGCCGGCACTGGCAACACCGATGGCGTTCGCCAGTTGCTCGACCTGGGCGTGAGTCCCGCGGCGCTCTACGCCGAGGGCGACCCCTATTTCGAAATTGCAAAAAACAGCACGGCGCTGCATGTCGCAGCCTGGCGCGCGTGGCCCTCGACTGTGAAACTGCTCATCGAACGTGGAGCTCCTGTGAACGCGCTCGATGGCAAGGGACGCACTGCGCTCGCATGGGCAGTGCGCGCCTGCGTGGATTCCTACTGGTCGTACCGCCGCACGCCCGAGTCAGTGGAGGCTCTGCTGCTGGCGGGCGCGTCGCTGGAAGGCATCGAAATTCCGACAGGTTACGACGAGATCGACAAACTCCTGCGGCGGCATGGGGAAAAAGGCTGACGGGCTCCGCGTGGCTGATTACGACTCACGACTATTGATAAGCGTAAGGCGACCGCCGCCTGCGCTCCGGAAACAGCTTGATCATCAGCACTCCGGCCACAAACCCGCCTACGTGCGCCCAGACGGCGACGCCACCGACGTCGCGCGACGCGTTGGCCGCCGACAAAGTCGATGCCCCAGCGAGAAACTGCAACACGAACCACTCTCCCAGCACGATCCACGCCGGCAGATACAGCACGAAGACGAAGAACCAGGTCAGCACCCGCGCCCGCGGATAAAGAATAAAATACGCGCCCAGCACTCCCGCAATCGCGCCGCTCGCTCCCACCGTCGGAACGTTCGACTGCGGATAGATCGCGACCTGCGTGGCCATCGCGATCAGGCCGGCGATCAGATAAAACACCAGATACTTGAAATGTCCAAGATAGTCTTCGACGTTGTCGCCGAAGATGTACAGAAACCACATGTTGCCCAGCACGTGAATCCACGATCCGTGCAGGAACATCGACGTGAAGAAGGGAATCACGACCGCGGGTAGCGAATATCGGGGCGACCCCGCCAGAAACGCCGCCAGATGCGACGGCACCTCGCCGAACTGGCGGGCGAACAACTCAGCGCTGCGCGGATCGAGCATCGACTGGAACAGGTAAATAAGAATATTCAGCGCGATCATGAACCAGTTCACATAAGGAGTGCTGTAGCTTGGCTGATCGTCTCGAATGGGAAACATAGGCTATCTGGTAGATTGAGTGATTGAGCCATTGAGTGATTGAGCGATTGAGCGATTTGAAAACCCAAGGCGGGTTGGTTTTCAAATCACGCAATCACTCAATCGCCCAATGACTCAATTCTCTAATTTTCTCATGAACGGCGTCCTCATCATCGACAAACCCGCGGGATGGACTTCGCATGACGTCGTCAATCGCGCCCGCCGCATCCTCGGGCAGAAATCCGTCGGACATCTGGGCACGCTCGATCCCATTGCCACCGGCGTTCTGCCGCTGGTCACTGGAAGCCTCACGCGGCTCGCGCAGTTCTACACGCATGCCGAGAAGACCTACGAAGGCACGGTACGTTTCGGATTCTCCACAGACACTTATGACGCCGAAGGCCAAGCGACATCTGCGCCTCAGGAAGTCCAGCTCAACCGGGATCAAGTCGAAGCCCTGGCGGCAGGCTTTCGCGGCGTGATCGAGCAGATGCCGCCGCCATTTTCGGCCAAGAAGATTCACGGAGTCCCGGCCTACAAGCTGGCGCGAAAACAAAAAGAAGTGATCCTGAAGCCGGTGCAGGTGGAAATCAAGGAGTTCGAGATTCTCGCGGTCGACGGCGCGCGCGTGAGCTTCCGCGCGCGCGTCACCTCAGGAACCTACCTGCGCTCGGTGGCTCACGATATGGGCCAGAAACTGGGCTGCGGCGCGCATCTGGAGTCACTGCGGCGCACCGCGGTCGCGGAATTCAATCTCGAAGACGCGCACACACTCGAGCAGATCGCAGAAGCGGCAGGGAAGCGGGCTCTCGAAGATTTATTCGTACATCCCCGCAAGCTTTTGCCCGAGCTTCCGGCGGTCATGGCTGACGAAGCCAACGCCGCCCGCATCCGCAGCGGACGCACCGTGAACCTGCCCGAACTTTCACGCGCCCGCCAGGTCAAGGTTTTCTGCGGACAGAGAGAGTTGATCGCGATCGCCACCCGCGTCGCCGGCAGCCTGTTTCACCCGAAGATTGTGTTCGTAGCGGAAAGCGAAACGCAACCGGAATCTCCCGTCGCTTGACCCTTCTATTCCTCCGCCTGTAGCCTTTACTCGCGATGAAGCTCTCTGTCGTTATGCCGGTTTACAATGAGCGCGCCACCCTGGAAGAGGTGGTTGCCCGCGTGCTCGCTTCGCCCCTGGAGATCGAACTGGTCTGCGTCGACGACGGTTCCACTGACGGATCCCGCGAAATCCTGGCTCAACTGCAGGCCCGTAACCCGCAAATTCACTCGCTGCTGCAGCCGAAGAATATGGGTAAGGGGGCGGCATTGCGCCGCGGAATCCAAGAGTCGACCGGCGACTTTGTCATCATTCAGGACGCCGACCTGGAATACGATCCCTCCGAATACGAACTTCTGCTGCGGCCTCTGATCGAGGGCAAGGCCGACGTGGTTTACGGCTCGCGTTTTTTGGGCAGCGGGCCCCACCGCGTCCTGTATTTCTGGCATTCGGTCGGCAACTGGATCCTCACCCTGATCTCCAACGCGCTCACCAACATGAACATGAGCGACATGGAAACCTGTTACAAGGTTTTCCGCCGCGAGGTCATCCAGTCGATCCCGATCGAAGAAGACCGCTTTGGCTTCGAGCCCGAGATCACGGTGAAAATCGCCAAACGCCGCCTGCGCGTCTACGAAGTCGGCATCAGCTACTGGGGACGCACGTACGAAGAAGGGAAGAAAATCGGCTGGAAAGACGGCTTCCGGGCCCTGTGGTGCCTGGTGAAGTACACAGCCAAGGAACCGCAGCTTGAGTACAAGGTCGTCGCCGCCACCAACGGCGCACGTATAACTACGGGAGCCGATCTTGGCGATTGACGCGGAGAATACCAATCGCATTCGACAAACCAGAGGCGCCCTCAAGCCGCGCCCCTTTGGCAAGGACTACGTGCCGAAGATTTCGCCCCAGGCACTCACCGAAGTTCAGAGCGACCTGGCGGGATATTGTGCGGTGGTCGATGCGACAACTCTATCCGAGGTGTCCAAAGGCATTTACATTGACTTCGCCGACAAGTTCGTAAGGTGGCTATCGGGGAATTTTGCTCCCGGAAGTGAAAGACGGTATTCCTAGGGCCGAGAAGCACGAGAAGAACCGGGAGTGATTCAACGTCCGATAAGAAGCATTATGTAAAGTTGGCATGGTTGGGCCGTCATCCCGAGTCAGACTCCAACTCTTTTACTCTTTCCGACGTAATTTCCGGGCCACCGGGCGGGAGATCCACAACGAAGAACCCATTTACGAGACGCATCGGAGTCGGAGCTTCAGCGTGAGATTCCACACTGCGTGCCGCCTCGGAAGTTCCGTCCTTGGAGTTTCGCGCTGGCTCATTCATCCAAAATCCCTGCGTTACATCTTGTACTTACCCATATCCTCGTCGTTCAGGCCTTCCAGCCACTTGCGCAGCTCGTCGTTGGTGATTTTGTCGGGCATGTTGGTGGCTAGCTTCGAACTCTTCAGAACCAGATCATCCACGAAGATCGGACAGTCCACCCGCAGCGCCAGCGCCAGCGCGTCCGACGGCCGCGAATCGATGCTGACCACCTCGCCTTCGCGCTCCAGCCAGATGACCGCATAGAAAGTATCCTCGCGCAGCTCCGTGACCACCACTTTGTGCACCTGCGTCTCGAGGCCGGTCAGCACGTTCTTGATCAAGTCGTGCGTCATCGGACGCGGCGTCGTGACCTTCTCCATCTCAAGCGCAATCGCATTGGCCTCGTAAACCCCTACCCAGATGGGCAGCACGGTGTCCCCGGCCACATCCTTGAGGATGACAATCGGTGTATTTGCAACTGGATCCATCAATAAGCCACGGATTGTCATTTCTACTTCCATCGTTTCCTCCAGGGGTTCCTCGCTGGCCAAGTCGGCGATCGATCCGCGCGATTGCTCGCGGATTTTCTCCTTATACCACCAATTCGCCCACCAAGCTGTTAGGAAAACTGCTGGTTATGCTCACCGAAACGTAGCCTCCCGGTTGCGGCGCGGCGGCCGCCTGAACCCCGGCGGCCGTGAAATTCAGCGTCTTATTCTGTGCGGTGCGGCCGATCCACTGGGCGCGGGACTCGTTGTATCCCTCAACCATTACTTCGTGAATAGTTCCTATATAGCTCTTGTTTCTGGCGATTTGAATCTCTCTCTGCTTCGCCATCAGCACTTCGAGCCGGCGCGCCTTTTCCTCATCGGGGATGGCATCTTCCAGCTGCAGCGACGGCGTATTCGGCCGCGGTGAGTATTTGAAGGAGAAAACGCTGTCGTATCCGACCTGGTCGAGAAGGTCGAGAGTCTCGGCAAAGTCCGTTTCGGTTTCGCCGGGAAAGCCTACGATCACGTCGGTGGTAATGCTGATGTCGCGCTTCGCGGCCTTGATCCACGAGATGCGCTCGAGATATTGCTCGCGAGTATAGAGGCGCTGCATGGCGTCGAGCATGCGAGTCGACCCGCTCTGGACGGGCAGGTGCACATGATTGCAGAGCGCGGGCACGGCGTCGATGGCGTCGACAATGTCACGTCCGAAGTCGCGCGGATGCGACGTGGTGAAGCGTACTCGTTGAATGCCGCGAATCTCCCCGATAGCGGCCAGCAGCTCCGCGAAAGTTTTCCGGGTACGCGAGTTCCCTGCTCGATCCGTATGCGGATCTTTGTAGGAATTCACGTTCTGGCCGAGCAACTGAATTTCCGTGTAGCCGAGATCGGCCATCTGGCGCGCTTCGGCGAGCACCGACTCCGAAGTCCGGCTGCGCTCCTTGCCGCGTGTGAAAGGCACGACACAGTAGGCGCAAAACTTGTCGCAGCCTTCGATGATGGTGATGTATCCGCGATGCGGGTTGGTGCGGGAGGTGAATTCGGTTTCAAAGCATTCGTCGGTCTCGCGATCGTCGAGGCCGGTGATGCGGACCAGCGAGTCCCGAGCCGCGAGTCCCGAGCCGCGAGTCTTCCCAACTGAAGGTGCCCCACCCTTCGCGATTTTCGAAGGGTGGGAATCGATGCTGTCGTTAGCAGATAAGTCCGCGCATAAGTCAGCGGATGAGTCGGCGTTCTGCAGCTGCGCGCTCTCCAGCTGGACCAGCATCTGCGGCAGGTTGCGGTACGAAGCCGATCCGCAGACTAGCGAAACGTGCGGGGCGCGCTCGAAAATCTTTTCGCCCTCCTGCTGGGCCACGCAACCGAGCACGCCGAACTTTTTGCCCCGCGCCTGCAATTTCTTATAGTCGGCAAGACGATGAAATACCTTCTGCTCCGCCTTGTCGCGGATCGAACAGGTGTTGTACAGGATCAGGTCGGCCTCGTCGACGGTTTCCACCTGGCGATATCCCTCATGCACCAGCGTGCCAATGACTTTTTCCGAGTCATGCACGTTCATCTGGCAGCCGAAGGTTTCAAGGTAGAACGTCTTCTCGGACATATAGGGAAAGTATAGCGGGGAGAGCTTCTAGCTGCTAGCTCCCGGCCAAACCATCGACGCCCTCGGGTGCCCCATCCTTGTCGCGTTCTTGGTGACAGGGTGGGGATTTTGACTCTCAGTTGCCTCTTGGGGAAATCAGAAACCGAAGGAGTCGGCATTCGTGGAATCCCATGCTAGCCGCAAAAACGCGGCTAGGATGGGGCACCCGGGTCACGCAGAGGTGGCTAGCTTGTTACTTCATGGCTCCGCCGGACTTGAGTTCGATCAAGATGCCATCCAGAGGCTTATCCCCTGTGTTTTCCGGATCGTGCACGGTGGCGGGGGTGAACTGGGACTCGCCTGCGGTGCTCTTGGCGTCCTGCGTCTTGCCGTCAGGGAAGGTGAACTTGACCATGCCGTCGTTGAGGAAGACCACGACCGAGTCGGGATGGCTGTGCATGATCGATTTCTCGTGCGGTCCGTAGTGAAAGCGCAGAACGCGGACTTTGGCGTTCTCGACGACGACTTTGTAGTGGGCCGGGTCGGCTTTGGCCGCGTCCTGGGCGAAAGCGACCGCCCCTAGGCAGAAACACAACGCCACACAATACAACGCCAGTTGTCTCTTCATGGAGGCTCCTTGGAATTATGGATTGAAAATCGCGGCAGTGTACGCCGCGGGGTATGGAGTGTCAAGAAATGTAAAGAAAGAGGCAGGGGTGCGGATTGAAGGATGATTCGTATCAGGACATGCCTTCAGGCATGTCGCCGCGGCGGAGGAGATAGTTAGGCTTTAGCCGCTGCCCCGCAACCCGAGTCCCGGCGGCTTAGGCCGTTTCGGATAAAGAGGGCGGGCCTCGGGAGAAGACGAGAGCCCAAAGTCAAAGTCCCCACCCTGTCGCACGAAAACGCGACAAGGGTGGGGCACCCGGTTCTGGGCTCACTTTGATTGGGGTTTGCGCGTGTCGATGGTTTCACCGTTTTCTGCGTAGGCTTCCAGCCAGCCGAGGACGCGCTTCCAGCCTTCGCCGTGTTCGTTCGCGGAGGCTAGATTGCCGGCGAATCCCTCGTGAAGAATGCGCAGCATGGTTCCGGTGCCAGATTTTCGCGGACCGCCGGGGTGCAGTCCGTGAACGGTGTGCGGCTCAAGCTCCCAGCGGACAATGGTCTTTCCTGGATGGAAGCTGCCGAACCACGTATGGACCAGCAGACGAGGCGGATCGACCTCGAGATATTCGCCCTCGACGTAGAAGGATTTGCCGTCGGGGCTCGTGCCGTCGCTGCGCCACTTCCCGCCCGGGCGCAGGTCCATGGTGGACTTGGTCACGCGGTACATGCCGGATTGTCCCCACCATTGGGGGAGTTGGGAGGGATCGCTGATCGCCTGAAAGACTCGGGCGGGCGGCGCAGCGATGAAGATTTCGGCGACGATTGCGTTTTGATCGGGAGTGATGGTAGCGGTGGCCATGGGATATCCTCAGTTCGAATTTGGCGTCGGGAACATTGTTGCGTCTTCGTTAGCATCTTGGTCGAGTCAAAATCCCCGCCCTGTCGCGAAGAACGCGACAAGGACGGGGCACCCATGCGTTCTGGGTTCAGCTTTCTGCGAACTTCTTCAGGCCTTCGAGCACGCCCAGCCAGCCTCCGCTGTAATCTTTGCGCGAGAGGGTTTCTTCGGCGAGGCCGCTGTGCGTGACTCTTAATTGTGTGCCGCCGGACCTGGGTGCGAGTTCCCAGCGGACGACGGTCCGGCGCGTCTTGTCATCGTGCCAGTTCGCGATCCAGGTATAGGCGAGGGTGCGCGGAGGATCGTATTCAGTGATCTCTCCGTGACACTCGAACTGGCTGACGTTGTTGACCACGACCGAGCCTTTTTCGGTGGCGTAAGAATAGTGGCCGCCGGGGCGCGGGTCGAACTTCCAGAACTTCACAGGGCATTCCTCATTAGTGAACCAGCGCTGGAGTTCGGCGGCGTCCGTCAAGGCGCGGAAGACGCGCTCAGGGGGCGCAGCGATGTGAATCTCGCCGACGATTGCGTCCTGATCCGGAGTGATGAAAGTTGTGGTCATGAGTAGCTCCTGTGGTATGAACGAGATCAAAAGCAAAGTCACAGGCAGGCGGACAGGGGTGTCCGCCTCACGCGTGATTTTGCCGCCTCAGATTTTGCGGCGCAGGTCGAAGAATTCTTTTTGCTCTTTGCCGTGGTCAAGGAAAGTCCACTCCTCGGTGTGGTGATTGTCGTCCACCATGGTGAGGACCATGCGCTGCATGTGGCCGGCGTCGGGAGTCGCGAGATTGGTCGCGTCGACGAAGTCGAAGGTCATGGTCTTGCCGTCGGGCGAAACGCTGGCAGCCATGCGCGGCTGATTTCCGGCGCCACAATAGTGAGTCAGCAGCAAGCGTCCCGGCCCATCGAGATGAAACATTGAGATCATGTTTTCGGGACCATGGCCCTGAATCTCGCTCATCACGGCCGATCCGCCGGAAACGACTTTGAAAGTGACCTCTACGGGATGACCGTCCTGCGTCTTCCCTTCCCAGGAGCCCGGCATGGTCTTGATGGTGTTGAAAGCTTTTTGGGCGTCGCTTTGGGCGAAGGCCGAGGCGGAGGCCAGCGCGAGCGCGCCCAGGAGTACGGATTGCAGAATGCGGGTCGAGTTGTTGGTTAGTTTTGTAGTCATGTTTTTTTTCCTTTCTGAATTCTTATTTCGGTTTGCGGGAGACGGCTTGGGTCTCCCGGGCGTGCTCGGCTTCGACATAGGCTTTCAGGTTATTGAGGCTCGCGGTCCAGAAGGTGCGGTATTGCTCGATCCAGGAGTCGACGGCGCGCAGCGGTTCGGGATTGAGCTGGTAGACGCGATGACGTCCCTCGCGATGCTCGCGCACCAGGTGCGCGCGGCGCAGCAGGCGCAGGTGCTTTGAGATCGCCGGACGGGAGACGGGAAAGGCGCTTGCGATTTCTCCGGCGGGCTGGCTGCCGCGGCGCAGCAGATCGAGGACGGCGCGGCGAGTCGGGTCAGCGAGCGCCTGGAAGGTGGCTTCCTGGCTTCGGGCCAACTGGCCCGTGGCCGGCGAATATGTAACCGAACGGTGACGCATAATGCGTAACCTTACAGTTACACGATTGGCTTGTCAAGCGCCTTTTTCAGGGCACGTGTTCTTACTTAGTGGTATGATGTAAGCATGAATCGTCAGATCACAACAGTAAGCACAAAGGGGCAATTCGTGATTCCCTCCGAGATGCGGACTTCCCTGGGGATTCGGCCGGGTACGCGCATTGCTGTGACCCAGGAAGGATCGCGCATCGTGCTCGAGCCTGTATCGGAAGAACTCGTGGATCGGACACGGGGAATTTTCGCGGGAGGTTCGTCGCTTTCGGATGATCTCCAGCGCGAGCGACGGCGCACGAAAGATCGATGGTGATATACGTGCTAGATTCCAGCGCCGTTCTGCGCTACCTGGATGGCGAGGCTGGGGCAGATCGCGTTGCGGAAATCATCAAGTCTCATCTGGCCGGACGATGTGAAGCGGTGATGTCGGCGCTGCACTGGGGCGAGGTTGCGGGCCACACTTGCAAAATGCGCGGCAGGCCGGCGATGGATCTGGTGATCTCGCGGCTGAGCGCTTTCGCAATTCGAGTCGTTGCCGTCGATGGGGAGCGAGCCGTTCACGCTGCTCTCATCAAACTGAAGAGAGCCATTCCGTATGTGGATGCCTTTGGCGTAGAGCTGACGGCCGATTCGCACGAACATGTTTTTGTGACTGCCGATTTCGATTTCAAGCCGGCCAGCCGCGATGTGAAGATCGAGTTCCTGCCCGCGAAGTGACGCGCCTCCTCACGAGAATCAGCTAAAAAGCTTTTAACCGCTAAGGGCGCAAAGGACGGCCGCTAAGGAAAACTTCGCTTCCGCGCTACTTTCCGTTGGCTACTAAATCCAGGAAGGCCTGGTGGACGCGCTTGTCGTCGGAGAGTTCGGGGTGGAAGGTGGCGGCCATGGCTTTGCCTTGGCGGACGGCTACCGGGTCTTTGTCTTTGCCTTCGGTGGCGATGACTTCGACGCCTTTGCCGACGTGAACAATTTTCGGGGCGCGGATGAAGACCATCTCCAGCGGCGACTCGCCGGCGGTGGCATTGGCGGACTTCGCGTCCAGCGCGTTGGGCAGAAATCTGCCTTCGCGGATGGAGCTGTCGATCTGGCGTCCGTAGGCATTGCGGCGGATGCGGATGTCGAGTGCGCCAAGTCCGGCCTGAGCCGGGTCTTCGACTTCGGCGGCGAGAAGAATTGCGCCGGCGCAGGTTCCGAAGGTGGGCTTGGCGCGGACGAATTGTTTCAGCTTTGCGAATCCTTCTTCGCCAAGAAGTTTCAGGAACGTGCCGGACTCGCCTCCAGGGATGACGAGTCCGTCGATGTGGTCGAGTTGCTCGGGTTTTTTGACGAGCACAACTTCGGCGCCCAGCTCCTCGAGCCGGCGGCGGTGCGCGTCGAAATCCCCTTGCAGGGCCAGGACTCCGATTTTCAAGATGAGATGATTTTACCGGATGGACGCGAGAGCGCTGACGAATCTCGCCACAGTATGCGTTCAAAAATTCAGCGCCAGCGCTTCAGATCGCGGGCTTGCGCAATGCCGCGCCGAGTAATCTGCCGGGTCCGGGTTCTTGCACAAAGGCAATCAATCTTATGTTCTTCGCATCGGTACCGGGCTTGAGTTTGATCTGAACGTCCTGGCCAAAGCTCTTACCCTTCGGCAGCTTTCCAACCTTGGTGAGTTCCTGCACAACCGCGACGTGCACCAGATGCTTGCCGCCGTTTTCGCCTTTTAAGACTTGCGATTCGACATGATCAAGAGCAACTGCCAGGTACACATCGGCGTTATGTTTGTCGAAATTGGCATCGGTGTCAATGCGGGCGTGCAGTACGGTCGGATCTCCCGCATCCGCCGTTACTTCGCCGATACGAACTGAGACTCTAGGCGCAGCTGCAGCCTTCTGGAGAACACCTTCCATCTGTAACGCATCTTCCAGATGCACCTCCTGACTTCCGTCCACGATCATCTGCGGAGTGTACGGGCCCTTCAGATGAAGAACACTGACGTAGGAACTCTGGCGCTCGGTCAGCGCAGCCGACGAATTTGGATCTTTCCAGCCATCGTGGTCCCAATAATTCACGTGCTCGCTGAGGACAATCAGCTGCGCGCCAGGAACGGGTTGGAAGGTATCCCATTTCTTGAGAAGAACATCGGCAGGAGGACAGCTGGAGCAACCCTCGGAAGTAAACAACTCAACGAAAACAGGATGAAGATTCGTGCTCGACGCCTCCGCAGTCGTCGCCTTTTCAACCGGCGGGCCTTGCTCAGCGGCGAAAGATGCGGCTTGCAGGAGAAAGCAGGCGAAGACCAAGAACGCGCGCACTGACGATCGGACTGAGCCGTGTCGCGACATGGACGTGATTTTACACCCTTAAAAAAAAGGGCCTCTTTGCAAAACCCCCGCCCAAGCGGAGCTCGAACAGGGATCCTCGGGAGCGGAGTAAGAGCTAGAGTGGGAGGGCGCTGGGAAAGCGGGTCTGGAAATCCAGCAGGCCGACCCAATCGGGTGTGATTGTGATGCGAACCATCGAAGAGACCATCTTTCCCATTTGCGCGGCCCAGGCTCTCCCCTGCTCCGCCCCGAAGTAGCGCTCGGCCGCGAGGGCGTACTCGGGGACCACTCCGTTGACCGGCTCTAGGCGCGCGGTGCCGCGCACGAGCAGCACCTTGTGCGGAAAAACATTGTCGTCGATCGTGAGCGAAACTCTTGGATTCCTGGCGAGGGCTCTGAGCTTGGGCGCCTTCGGCGGCGTGGCCATGACGATTTCCGTTCCGTTCCAGTGGAACCAGATGGGGATGACACGGGGCGAGCCGTCCATCCAGACATAGGCAAGGCGGGCGGGAATTTTGGATTGAAGAAGCTCTTGTGACGCGGGATGCTGCAGAAGGCCAAGGTCCCCTTGTTTGACGGGCATGGTTCCCTCCTTACGATTCTGCGGAACGGCGCTGCGGGAAGTCTAAACGAATTCGCAGTGTCAGGTAAGCCAAGCGGGCGCAGCGAGATATATTTCACGCATAACATCGATTGGTACAAGTCCCGCCCGTCGCCTTAATCTTGTTCTTGACACTTGGGTGCCCCACCCTTGTCGCGTTTTGTGCGACAGGGTGGGGACTTTGATCTCGGAAGCCGCAACAGGTTGAGTGCCTCATCGCGGCCTCGTTCTTTGCAAAGGACGGGAATCCACGAAAGTTGATTCCACGGGTTCCTGATTTCCGAGGACGCAAGCGAAGGTCAAAATCCCCACCCTGTCGCAAAGAACGCGACGAGGATGGGGCACCCAGGTGCGTGAGATCTAGAGAGTGATTGAGCGCTTTCTCAGGCGACCGCAACGCGATCGGGACCCAGGGTCCGGGGGCGGCCGATGTCGACGATGTCGAGGCCCATTTTTGTGCAGAAATCTACGTACTTGTGAGTCATGGAGCGCCAGTCCTCGTGGGCCAGAGTACGGCCTTCGCGGTCTAAATATTCGAGCGCTCCCTCGACGACGAAAAACACTTCGCTTTCTTCTACCAGCACGAGGGTGTGGACCGAGCCGGGGGTTTCGTTCACGATGTCGCCGGTGCGGGCGATCCAGTCGTGCTCGAGGTAGCGCCAGGCGCCGCGAAGAGTCAGGGCGAGGACCGAGCCGTAGTGCCGGTGTATGCCGAGATTGCCGCCGGCGGGTCCGCGCAATTTCACGATCCAGCGGCCGGTCATAGGGTCAGCCTGAATGAGTTGAACGTCGCATCCACTCTGCTCGTATGGAAACCAGGGCACGTCATTCGCCGCGATGTAGAGCGCGTCATAGGCGTGGACTTCTTTGGCATGGATCTCGGTGGGCATCGGCACATCCTCCGTTGAGGGCTAGCAGCTTACCACGGATTTCGAGGTCGGCGGCGGCAGGCCTGATTCCCTACGCGGGAGATCCCGGCCTCGGATGAGCTACACGCTAGATCCCTCGCCCCGCTGGAGAAAACGCGGGGACTCGGGATGACGCAGTCGTGTACTGCTCTGGTATGCAAATGCCCCACTCAAGCGAAAAGCGGGCTTGAATGGGCCACCCGCCCGCCTTCTACCCGCATATATACTTTTCCCGTGCCGCTCGGCAAACAATTACTGCTTACCGATGTCCGCCGTTCCGCGTGGGCGAATCGGTTGCTGCTTGAGGGCTGCGCCGCTCTCACGGGCGAGGAGCTGGCGCGTGACTTCCGCATCTCGCACATCAACATTCTCGGCACTCTCGGCCATACCTACGATGGCGAGCGCGTCTGGCTGGATTGTTTGCAGACCACTGCGGACCTGGGAACCTGGCGGTTGCCCCAGGGTCCGGCGCCGGCGTACTCACTTGATTTCCTCGGGCAGAAATGGCCCGGCCTCTGGAACGGCTTCGAGCACTGGGTGGAAGAAGTGTCAGAAACTTCGTTAGGAGTCGAACTCAATCTGCAGCTTCCCGGCGGGACTGGTTCTCGAAAAATCGAACGGCGCTTCCCGCGCTGGAAAATCCTGCGGCATGTCCTCGAACATTCGCAGCTGCATCGCGGGCAGGTCGTCGGCATGATCCGCATGCTGGGCCACCAGCCGCCTCCCAACAGCCCGATGGATTTTTATCTGGCGGGCGAACCCGGCGTCCGCGCGTGAGCGGCCCGGAGCCGACGCGATTCCGTCTAGGGCAGCAGGTATTCAACGCGCGTTTCTAATTTCGCGGAGTCTTCGGTCCAGTCGCCGTAAATTTCCCAGGACTTGCCGGCGAAGGACATCCTGTTAGCGGCTGCCCAGGCATGGATCGCCTGATTCGTGTCACCCAGGCGCTCGTACGGGCCGACGTGCAGGGCGCTCGCGACTTTTCCCGCAGGGGTTTCGGTCGCGAAGACTTCTCCCGATCGCTCAAACGGACACGTCACCTGCACGCCGAAATCCACATCCATGGGCGACTGCAGGTTTGCCGGATGGTGATACAGGAAGATGTTGTGGCCGTCGGTGCGGAGCTCGGGATGCTGCCTCAAGAACGCCCAAACCTGGTCGGAAGCCGGCCGCCACGCGCCGGCGATCTGGTCGACACGAATATGCCGGCGGACCGCAGCGAGCGTTCGCGCGGGAACAACCTGAATGGAAATGTCCGCGGCCATAACGATGGCAGTTTATGTCAGACCGGGCTTGGGCGCTGTCCCCAGGACTGTCCGAGCGCGGCCCTATTTCGCCTGCATGGCCTTGTGAAGCGAATGAACCATGTGCCCGGCGACCGCTTCCAGGCCGCCGTGCTTGATATCCAGGAACTTCTTATCGCGATCACCCGCCGTGCCCGACCACAACACGACCTTACCCGAAGGATCGACCAGGTTCACAGTGGCCTGATTTGTGGTCTGGGCGCCGACATTTACGCCCTTCAAGATAGCGTCGGCGGCGCCAGGCGAGGTCACCAGCTCCAGCGTGCCGTGAAACTGGCGCGAAATCTCGGAGGTCAGATACTGGTCGAGATGGTTATCCATGGGCTCGACATAGATTTTGCGGATGTTGGCCAGGGAAGGCGCTTGCGCGACGCAGAGAATACTGACGAATACTGCAACCGAAATGACCACCGGACTGATGCGTTTGTACGACATCTCACCTCCGTTTGGTTCGTCGGGAAATCCGACCAAGCATTCTACAGGCGAGACGCGGACATGGCTAGATGATGCCTCGCCTTTCTGGAGGAAAGGCCAAATGAGTGAACTGCACTCCTCAGTCCCGGCGTTTCCCACCCGCCAAATAACCTCGAAACGAAATCGTACTTCACAACACCATCCTGAAGAAGTACCAAACGTGGTTAAGAAGGAGAGTTATTTATGAAGATTTGCTGGAAGTACAACAATGGCAAGAATGGATTTTGCCTTAACCTGCCTGGATACGGAGGACCAGGGGCAATTCCAGTGCCGCATCACCGTCCCGCTGCGGAAGACCGACAGGAGGAGGGTGTCTATCCCGAGCTTCTTAGCGACGCATCTATAGTCGACGCCATGCATTCCGCCGTGAAGAGCGTATCGGATAAGGGCGTTCGTGAGGCGCTGGAAAACGGAATCCAGTCTGCCCTTCAGGCTCTGCAGAAGCGGGGCGGCAAAGACCTGTTTTCCATCACTCTCGAGGACGAGGCCAGCAAGGCCGCTTGATCCATACGAAAACAGCCGAAGGGTGGTTGTCTGTTCAGCACGATGAAACCCCACTCAAGCCAAAGGCTGGCTTGAGTGGGCCACCGTCGGCCACCAAGCCTCTACCATCCCCGTGTCTGCAGCATGTGGGCTTCGTCTAATCCCGACACGGCTAGCCCCTTCATCGCGCCTTGCAGGTCTTCGCTAACTTCAAGTAATACTTTAGGGTTCTGGTAGTGGGTGGCGGCCTGGACGATTGCTTTGGCTCGCTTCTCGGCCTCGGCCGGCTCGGCAAATGTGGTCGAGTCTTTCATGAAGATGCCGCTGCCTACGAATACGGCCTCCGCTCCTAATTGCATCACTAGCGAAGCGTCGGCGGGGGTGGCGATGCCGCCAGCCGAGAAATTTGGGACGGGGAGTTTGCCGGCTTTCGCTACCAGCTTGATCAGTTCGTAGGGGGCGCCGTGCTCTTTGGCTTTAGCGTAGAGCTCCTCTTCGCCTAACACGGTAAGAATTTTCATCTCCTGAACGATCTGGCGGATGTGCTTGACGGCGTGAACCACGTCTCCGGTGCCGGCTTCGCCCTTGGTGCGGATCATGGCTGCGCCTTCGGCGATGCGGCGCAGGGCTTCGCCGAGATTGCGGGCTCCGCAGACGAAGGGGACGGTGAAGGCGTGCTTGTCGACGTGGTGGGCTTCGTCGGCGGGGGTGAGGACTTCGGATTCGTCGATGTAGTCGACGCCGAGTTCCTGCAGAATCTGGGCTTCCGCGAAGTGTCCGATGCGGCACTTGGCCATGACCGGGATGGACACGGCGGCCATGATCGCGCGGATGATTTTTGGGGAGGCCATGCGGGCGACTCCGCCTTCGGCGCGGATTTGCGCGGGCACGCGCTCGAGGGCCATGACGGCGACGGCGCCGGCCCTTTCGGCGATGGTGGCCTGCTCGGCGGTGGTGACGTCCATAATGACGCCGCCTTTGAGCATCTCGGCGAGGCCGGTTTTGAGGCGGAGGCTGGCGGTGTTGCCGTCGTTTGTTTTTCCGTTGTTCGTTTTTCCGTTGTTTTGGGACATAGTGAGAAACCTTTTCGCAAACGCGAAGGATGGGCGCGGACGCCTTGAACCCCTATCTTACAACGCGGAGTGCCATTTTTATCGGACTCGGGCCGCTAACTCCTGAAGATCAAGAGAAGGATTACGGCGAATGCGATGAAGCTCCAGAGAGCGATAGTGACGACGCGTTCGATGCCCCTGACTTTGGGAGAACGCTTGGGCGTGTTTTTGGAACTCCGATAGACGCTGTAAGCCCTGAGACCCAAGACGAGCGCGGCGACAATCGCTGTCGGAATGCGGGCCGATTCCAAACCTTCCCACCAAATCTTGTCGGTAAGCAACATAGTAGAACTGCGGTGCCCTTCGGGCACGATCGGTTCCCGTCTTCTCGGCTTACCCGGGACTTACGTCCCGGGCTATAGTATGTCGCCGCTTCGCGGCTGGAGTGTGACGGTTCACTCATACCCTCCCGGACTTTAATTCGCAAACCTTACGAACTCGGGTGGAGCATCGATTTGCCTAACACGGCGCCGGCTGCGCCGAAAGTCGGGCCGGCGGGCAAATTTTAAAATCAAATTCCAGGTCGACGTCAAATTCCAAAGCAAAGTCAAAGGCGACGGACAGGAGTGTCCGTCCCACATGGCTACCTTTCTACGAACTTGCCGAACAGTTTTTCGGGGTCGATGGCGATGAACAGGCCGCGGCTGCGGGCCAGGACTTCGTTTTTCTCGTTCAGGATTTCGGCCGAGTTCACGTGCTGGCGTCCGTTTACGCTCACTTCCCTGCCCTCGACTCGCAGCGACTGGTGCAGCGGGACCGGCTTTAAATATTCGACCGTCATTTCTTTGGTCAGGGCGACTACGTGGTGAAGTTTGTTGACCTTGCCCATGGCGTCGTCGAGGATACTGGCGATAATGCCGCCGTGGCAGTGGCCGGGGGGCCCGGTGTAGCGCTTGCTGAGGCGAAATTTGCAGACGAAGGTTTGACGCTGCTCGTCGAGGGTGAACTTCAGGCGCATGCCGTCGGGATTGTTGAGGCCGCAAACGAAGCAGTTGTTTTTCTGCATTCTCACGTAGCGGGTGTCGTGGCCTTGGGGCTTTGGGGGCATGGGAAAAGATTTTAATGGATGGGAGTGTGAGTTTTGATAGCGGCGCGGCAAAGATCGGGCCACCGCTAGAACACGTAGTACAGCACTGCATATGAAAGAGCAACCAGGACGGCAAAAATCAGGGCTGCGATCGTCCAGAAGGCCGCGCTGCGCTTGCTGTCGGACGCGGCTGCCAGGTCGGAGATGTGGCCGCGGTATTTGAAATAGAAGACGGCCACCACCGCCGCGAATATTGCGAATCGCACGAATATGGACACTCGCATGTTCCTGGCTGCTGCTGCATGATGCCACGGGATCGCTCTACGGCGCATCTCCATTCGCTTGAGTGAAACGTTGGAGAGCGTTCCGCCTGGTTGATTCGTGTGTGGGTTTATCCGCGAGTATCCGTGTTGATCCGTGGCCGATGATTTCCACAAGATGATTTCCTCAACAAGTCACTTGCGAAGTTGCGGCGGGGCTGTGTTACACTCGCCGCCGACTGTTGCTCACGCCGTGAAGCGCGGGCGAGAGCCGTGGGGAAAATCCTTTTTTCGCGCCGTCGCCAGTATTTCGGAGGGCTGAGGAATGGGCCTCGCGTTACTGCTGTTGATCTGGCTGATCACGCTGGTCAGCACATATTTCTTTGTGGCCAAGACCTGGTGGCTGCCCGTCGGCGCCGCGGCTTCTGCAGGGTTCATTGATCGCCAATTCGCAATCACATTCGTGCTGATGGGGATCGTCTTCCTCGCGGCCCAGCTTTCGCTCGGATACATCGTCTGGAGATATCGCGAGACGCCAACATCTCCTCCGGTTTCTTATTCGCACGGCAATACGACGCTGGAAGTGGTCTGGACGCTGCTTACGGCGGTGCTTTTCATCGGATTGAATCTGATGGGCAGCAGCGTGTGGGCCAGCCAGCGCTTCGATCCTCCCGAAGCGGGGGCGGTGAAGGTGGAGGTAACAGGCATGCAGTTTGCCTTTTATTTCCGTTATCCCGGGCCGGATGGAACGTATGGCAAGACCAGCCCGAAGTTGATGGATCCGTCGGCCGGCGGTGAGGCTGCCGTGGGGTTGGATACCTCCGATCCGGCGGCGAAAGATGACGTGGTGACGGGCACAATGTATCTGCCGGTGGATCGCGAAGTGGATTTGAGCCTGCGGTCGGTGGATGTGATCCACAATTTCTTTGTGCCGTCGCTGCGCTTCAAGCAGGATCTTGTTCCCGGACTCAATATTCATATGCATCTCAAGCCGACCGCGATCGGCGAGTACGAAATTGCCTGCGCGGAACTGTGCGGGCTGGGACACTACAAGATGCACGGCATGGTTCACGTCGTCAGCCAGGAAGACTTCGACAAGTGGCTGGCCGCACGGGAGGCGGAGAAACAATAAAATGGCGACCCCGGCTACGGTTCATGCGCACGCTCCTCAGGGCTTCATTCGGAGATATATTTTCAGCCTCGATCACAAAGTCATTGGCATTCAGTATTTCTTTCTGGCGCTGACGGCGGTGTTTGTCGGGATGTTTCTGTCGCTGCTGATGCGCATCCACCTGGTGTGGCCAAGCGCCAACCTGCCGCTGGTGGGCGAGATCAAGCCGGAAACTTATCTCACGCTGCTTACGATGCATGGCACGATCATGGTGTTTTTCGTGCTGACTACGGCGCCGCAGGGCGGCTTCGGAAATTATTTTCTGCCGATTCAGATTGGCGCGCCGGACATGGCGTTTCCGGTTCTGAACATGCTTTCGTTCTGGACCACGTTCGTGGCGTTTGTGGTGATTATCGCCGCGTTCTTCGTGTCGGGTGGAGCGCCGCTGCATGGGTGGACGGGATATCCGCCGCTGAGTGCGGTGCAATCGGCAGGGCCGGGCGAGGGACTGGGCGCGGATTTGTGGATCACCAGCATTGCGATCTTCTGCATCGCGTCGCTGATGGGCGCGCTGAACTTCATCACCACGACGCTCGATCTGCGGGCCAAGGGCATGACGATGATGCGCATGCCACTGACGGTGTGGTCGTGGTTCATCACCGCGATTTTGGGCCTGCTCGCCTTCGGCGTTTTGCTCTCGGCTGGAATCCTGTTGCTGATGGATCGCAACCTGGGTACGAGCTTTTATGTCCCGCTGGTGGTGGTGAACGGGCAGGTCATGTTGCACAAGGGCGGTTCGCCGCTGCTGTGGCAGCATTTGTTCTGGTTCTTCGGGCATCCTGAGGTTTACATCGCGATTTTGCCGGGCATGGGCGTGACGTCGCAGATTCTTTCGACGTTTTCGCGCAAGCCGATTTTCGGATACAAAGCGATGGTCTACGCCATGTTGTCGATCGGATTTTTCGGCTTCATGGTTTGGGGCCATCACATGTTCATGAGCGGGATGAGCCCGTACTCGGCGTTTGCGTTTTCGATTTTGACCATGTGCATCGGAGTGCCCTCGGCGATCAAAACGTTTAACTGGCTGGGCACGATGTACAAGGCACACATACGATTCCAGACGCCGATGCTGTATGCGATCGGCTTTGTCTCGCTGTTTGTTTCGGGCGGGCTGAGCGGGCCGTTCCTGGCGCAGCCGGTGCTCGACATTCAACTGCATGACACATACTTCGTAGTCGGTCACTTTCACCTGATCATGGGCGTGGCTGCGATCTTCGGAATGTTTGCCGCGACCTATTACTGGTTTCCGAAAATGTTCGGTCGGATGATGAATGAATTCTGGGGACGGATCCACTTCTTCCTCACGCTGGCGGGAACGTACGCGATTTTCATGCCGATGCATTATCTGGGCATGGCCGGCGGCACGCGGCGCTATTCGGATTATCGCGAAGTGAAGTACCTGGCGACGCTGATCCCGCTGCATCAGTTCATGACGTATGCGGCGATCATCACGATCGCGGCGCAGTTCATTTTCGTGATCAACCTGTTCTGGAGCATGTTCAAAGGGCCGAAGGCGAGCGACAATCCGTGGGAGTCGACGACTTTGGAGTGGATCACGACTACTCCGCCGCCGCACGACAATTTTGGCGGGGTTACGCCGGTGGTGCACAATGGGCCTTATGAGTATGGAGTGCCGGGTGCGCCGAAGGATTACGTGATGCAGACGGATCCGGCGGTGGTGGCGACTCATTGAGGGAGTGATTGTTTTCGACCGGGCAAAAGTCCCCACCCTAACGTCGCAAGAAGCGCGACGTTAAGGATGGGGCACCCGCAGAGTCTTATGGCGACTTACACTACTTCTCCGATTGGCGGGGTTGACCGCGGGCACAAGCCGCCGGCGCCACCTTTCGGCGGCGGGGATGGTGGAGGATCAGGGAACGGCGGTCCAGATTACGGGGCTCGGCTACGCCGGGCGCGGCTGGGGCTGATCTGCGGCATCGGCACGGTCTGCATGGTGTTCATCGCGCTGACCAGCGCCTACATTGTGCGGCAGGGCATCCCCTCATTTGACGATGCGTCGAACACCTATGTGCACGACTGGGGCATCGTGCAGCTACCTTGGCTGCTGTTAGGGATTAACACCGCACTCCTGCTGTTGAGCAGCGTGACCATGGAATTCGCGCGGCGCGATGCGGCGCGGCGGGCGGCGCTAGCTCCGGTGCGCTCGATTCCGGGAGTTTCTCTGGGGAATGAGCGATCGTTCCCATGGCTTGGAATCACGGTGCTGCTCGGGTTTGGATTTCTTGCCGGGCAGTGGCTGGCCTGGGGAGAGCTGCACGATCGCGGCTTCTTTGTGAACACGAATCCAAATAGTTCGTTCGTGTTCCTGCTGACCATTGCGCACGCTGTTCACCTTGCCGGCGGGTTGATTGCGCTGCTTTGGGCGGGGAGCAGTTCCCTGCTCGGCAAGCCCGTGGAGGCGAGGCGGATTGCGGTGGATATTACGGCCTGGTACTGGCACTTCATGGCCGTGCTGTGGATTTACATTTTCGCTTTGTTGAGCTTTGCGCGATGAGGGCTTTCACCACTAAGGACACTAAGGTTCACTAAGGTTGCTGCTCCTACTGAGAGGAGATTTGCAGAATGTCTGATGCGGCGGCGATGCAGCACGGGCTTCCGGGTGAGTATGAAGCCCCGCTATTTGGAGCTTACTCGAAGAAAATCGGAATGTGGCTGTTCCTGGCTTCGGACTCGCTGACGTTCGGGGCGCTGCTGTTTGCCTTCAGCTATAACCGGATCTACACCAATCCGTGGCCGACGCCGTTTCATGTGGCGAGCATTACGAATGCGACGATTATGACGGCGTGCCTGCTTTCGAGTTCGCTGACCATGGTGATGGGCGTGTTTGCCGCGCAGCGGCATGACCGGGCCTGGACACGATACTGGCTGCTGGCCACCATGATTTTTGGGACGGCGTTCATTGTGCTGCACGGCATGGAGTGGTCCAAGCTGATCGGCGAGGGGCTGACGATTCCGGGATTTCCCAAGCCGGCTGGGGCGGGAGCGGGAGAACTTGCGGATGTTTCAAAAGCTGTACCGCAGTTTCCGGCAACATTTTTTGGGCTGACTGCGATGCACATGCTGCACGTGACCATTGGCGTGATCTATCTGGGAGTGGTTGCCTTTCGTAAATGGTTTCTGCCGCTTCTGGGTGTTTTGTGGCTGGCGGGATATTTGCTGATCCCGTCGGACAATGTTTTTCACTACGGGATTCATGCGCTGCTGATCGGGCTGATCGTGTCGGCGATCATTCTGTTTCTGAAGCCGAAAGATTATGACGCGCACGATGTCGAGGTGTCCGGGCTGTACTGGCATTTCGTCGACCTGGTGTGGATGTTTATTTTCCCGCTGGTGTATTTGATGTCGACCAAAATTGTTTAGCGCGCACGACTTTGGCGGCTAAAGCCCGCCGAGAGAATAGAGTATGAAATTGCAGTGCTGAAAGCGCTGCGCCACCCAAAATCGGCGAGGGCAACCATGGCAACGATGGAAGAATATTCGGGGCACGACAGCAAGGCGCAGTATTTCTGGGTATGGGGCGCGCTGCTGGTTTTGACGGCGATCGAAGTGGTGCTCGGCTACAAGCAGATTTTCGAGCCGGTGCGCATGCTGGAGGTGCTGTTGATTCTGTCGATCATCAAGTCGGCGCTGATTGTCGGCTACTTCATGCATTTGAAGTTCGAAAAGGCGCTGATGCGCTGGATGCTGGTCATCTCGGTGATGGCGTGTTTCATCATCATGTATTTCTTTTTCTTCCCCGACGCGGACCGGATTATCAGGCTGGGAGTGAAGTGATGTTGTCGAGAAGAAAGCTTTCGAGTCTGCTGCTCACGCTGGTGCTTGCGCTCTGTGCGGCGCCCGCGGTGGCGCAGAGTTGCGCCATGTGCTACCAGACGGTAAAAGGCACGCCCAAGGAGGCGCAACGGGCGATCAACCGCGCGATCCTGGTGATCCTTATACCGCCGCTGGGCGTGATGACGGTTGGCGTGGGTTGCGCGTTTCGCTACGGCAAGCGGCGGGATGAGGAGAAGGACCGCGATCCGCAGAACCGCGATCCCGAGTCAACTGCCTTTCCCCCGTAACTCTCCAGATCCCGGGGACATGAGAACTTCTCTTCCGCCCCTTTGGGGCTGGTTCAGCATCCTTCCTCGCGACCCACGGCTTGCGCCGTGGGCTTTATTCTTGCGCCGCTTCGCGGCTTCGTTCGGGATGACGTCCTCGCTACGCTCACTCTGACTTATAATAGAGGATTCGGCAGAGCTTGCTGAGACCGCTGGGCGCGCTTCGCCCGAGGAACGGCGGCTCTTCCGAACCTTCTGTCTGATGTCTTCTGATTCGACAACTGCGATCATCTCCCCGACGGCTCCGGCGCTTAGCGCTCCGGTGTCCGACAGCATTGTTGTGCGCGGGGCGCGCACGCACAATCTCAAGAATATTGATTTTGAGATTCCACACAATGCGTTGACGGTGGTGACCGGAGTCTCCGGGTCGGGCAAGTCGTCACTCGCGTTCGACACGATTTATGCCGAGGGGCAGCGGCGGTATGTGGAGTCGCTCTCGGCCTATGCACGGCAGTTTCTGGAGCGAATCGAGAAGCCGGACGCGGACTCGATTGACGGGATTGCGCCCGCGGTTGCGATCAAGCAGAAGAATACGACGCGGAATCCGCGGTCGACGGTGGCGACGGCTACCGAGATTTTTGATTATCTGCGGCTGCTGTTTGCGCGCGTGGGGCGGACTTATTGCGCGAACTGCGGGCGCGAGGTGAAGAAGGATACGGTGGACGAAGTAGCGGATGTGATTCTGGGGCTGGAGAGCGGGACGCGTCTGCAGGTTTTGTTTCCGCTGCAGCGGGAGGTGCCTGCTCCGGAGGCCGCAAGCAAGACGGTTCTTCGTGCTGCGAAGTCAAAATCCCCACCCTCTCGCGAAAAGCGCGAGAAGGGTGGGGCGCTGACCGAGGCTTTGAAGACTCGGCTGTTTGATTTGCGGCGGGCGGGGTTTAACCGGCTTTATCAGGCGGGGCAGGTGTTTGAGTTTTCTACTCCAGAGTCGCTGCTGGACATTGATTTCAGTGAGCCTGTGTTTGTGCTCGTGGATCGGCTGGTGGTTTCTCCGGATGGGCGGACTCGGGTAGTGGATGCGATTGAGACGGCTTATCGGGAGGCGGGGGAAGTTATTTTTGAGGTCGCTGGAGGGAGTGAAGAAAAAAATGCGACCGCAAACGCAAATGCGACGGACAGGAGTGTCCGTCCCACAAGTGTTCGTCCCACACTGCGGTTCGCGCAGAGGTTTGAGTGTAAGAACTGCAATTTGCGGTATGAGGAGCCGGAGCCTCGGCTGTTTTCGTTCAACAATCCTTATGGGGCTTGCCCTCGCTGCCAGGGATTTGGAAACACGATTGACTTCGATGTCGACCTGGTCATCCCCGACAAGATGAAGACTCTAGCCGAAGGCGCGATTGAGCCCTGGACCAAACCGAAGTATCGCCCGCTGTTTACCGATCTCAAGCGTTTTGCCAAACAGGCTGGGATTCCGCTCGATGTGCCCTGGGCTGATCTGGAGGAGGAACACAGAAATCTGGTGCTCAACGGCGAGGGGAAGTTTCTTGGCGTGCGCGGATTTTTCAATCACCTGGAGAGGAAGAAATACAAGCTGCACGTACGCGTGTTTCTCAGCCACTATCGCGGATATTCGCTGTGCTCGGCCTGTAACGGGACGCGGCTGCGGATGGAAGCGCGGCAGGTCAAGATCAACGGACGGAACATTTGCGAAGTATGCGCGTTGACGGTGGAAGATGCGTATCGGTTTTTTTCCGAGCTTGAACTCACGGCGCAGGAAGCCGGCGTCGCCGACCGGTTGTTGGAAGAAATTCGCGAGCGGCTGCGATTTCTGAACGAAGTCGGGCTGGAATATCTCACGCTCGATCGGCTGTCTTCGACGCTTTCCGGCGGCGAGGCGCAGCGCATACAGCTGGCGACTTCGCTGGGCTCGCGGCTGGTGGGAACTTTATACGTACTCGACGAACCGTCGATCGGGCTGCATCCGCGCGATACGCACCGGCTGATCAAGATCCTGCATGATCTGCGCGATCTAGGAAACACGATTCTGGTGGTCGAGCACGACCCGGACATTATGCGCGCGGCCGACCGGATTCTTGATCTGGGTCCGGGCGCGGGAGAGAACGGCGGAAAACTTGTCGCCGAGGGAACGTATGACGAGATTCTGCATAATCCCGGCTCGCTGACCGGGCGCTATCTTTCGGAAGACCTTCGCATTCAGGCTCCGGCGACGCGGCGCAAGCCGGGGCCGCAGCAGATTACGATTCGCGGCGTGCGCGCCAATAATCTGAAGGGCGTCGACATCAGCATTCCGCTCGGGATGCTGGTTGCGATCACGGGCGTTTCGGGATCTGGGAAATCGACGCTGCTGCATCATGTGCTTTACCGCGCTCTGGCACAGGCGAAACAGCAGTCGGGTAATGGGACGACCGGGCCGGCGGCGACTTGGGAGAGCCTGGTCGGAGATCAGTACATCGAAGAAGTCGTGCTGGTCGATCAGTCGCCGATCGGGCGTACGCCGCGCTCGAATCCGGTAACGTATATCAAGGCGTTCGATGCGATCCGCGAACTGTTCGCTTCCCTGCCCGAGGCCAAGAAGCGTGGATTCGGTTCGGGGCATTTCTCGTTCAACATTCCCGGAGGACGCTGCGAGGTTTGCCAGGGTGATGGCACGGTTACCGTCGAGATGCAGTTTCTGGCCGATGTCGAACTGATTTGCGAAGAGTGCAAGGGGACGCGCTACAAGCCGCAGGTGCTCGACGTGCGATATCGCGGCAAGAATATTCACGAAGTGCTGAACCTCACAGTCAAAGAAGCGCTGAAGTTTTTTGCCGAAGTCCCGAAGATTACCGACAAGCTGCGGGCACTCGAAGAGGTCGGGCTGGGATATCTGCGGCTGGGGCAGTCGGCGACCACGCTCTCCGGCGGCGAGGCGCAGCGCATGAAGCTGGCGGCGCGCCTGCAGCCGGCGACCCGGGATGCCGCCCGTTCGGGGCCCCGTAGCAGCGAGGCGCGGCTCAAGCAGCGCGTGCTCTATATCTTCGATGAGCCCACAACCGGGCTACATTTTGACGACGTCAGCAAACTTCTTGCCGCCTTTCGCCGTCTCATTGATGCAGGGGGATCGATTGTGGTAATCGAGCACAATCTCGAGGTCATCAAGACGGCAGATTGGGTGATCGATCTCGGTCCCGAGGGCGGGAGCCGCGGGGGTAAGGTGGTGGGTGCGGGGCCGCCCGAGGCGATCGCGAAGTTGCCCGGATCTTATACTGGAAAATATCTGGCGCGTATTCTGAACGGAAATGAACAGGCGCGTTCCAATGGCCGTTCGTAAGCTTCTGGCCCTCAGCCGTCTGAGTTTGATTCGGGCTCTCGCCATGTGCTCGGTCTTTGTGGCCTTCTGCGCGGCAGGGGGCGGCCAGACTGCGGGCAGCGCTGCCCCGCAGACTGATTCTCAATCCTCTGGATCATCTTCCGGATCTTCTCCTTCGGATCTTCAGCCCGGCGTATCGTCTTCCGTACATCACAAGACCGGGTCGGGTTCGAGTGAGACTATTCGTCACACGCGAGTGGAGGAGGAGCAACCCGGCGCCGCAGAACTGGCGCAGGCTGAGGATTTCATCCAGAAAAAGAACTACGCCGCCGCGGAACCGCTGTTGCGCAAGTCGCTGGAGAGCGATCAGTCAAATTACGTGGCGTGGTTCGATCTGGGCTTCGTCGAGAACGGGCTGGGCCATGCAGAAGATTCGATTTCGGCCTATCGCAAATCGGTCGAGATGAAACCGGACGTGTTTGAATCGAACCTGAACCTTGGGATCCAGCTGGCTAAAGCCGGCCAGCCCGAGGCGGAGCAGTTTCTGCGCACAGCGACACAGCTCAAGCCGACCAGCCACGTGGCGGACGGTCAGGGGCGCGCATGGATTTCGCTGGGCGAGGTTCTGGAAAAATCGAAGCCCGACGAAGCGCTGGCAGCTTACCGGAAGGCGGAGGCGCTGCGGCCGAAGGATCCGGAGCCGCATCTGGAGGCCGGATTGCTCCTGGAGAAACAGGAGAAATTTGCCGACGCTGCGCAGGAGTACAAACAGGCGCTGGCGCTCGATCCGTCGTCGGATGCGCTGACCGGCCTCGCGAACATTTACATGCGCGGGCGGCGGCTGCCGGAGGCGGAGGAATATCTGCGCAAGCTGGTCGCGGCACAGCCGGAGCAGGCCGGAGCGCACGTGCAGCTGGGGCGCGTGCTCGCGGCGCAAGGAAAGAACGATGCCGCGATCGCCGAGCTGCAGGCCGGGGCGAAGCTGGCCCCGGAGGACGTTGCGGTGCAACAGGATCTAGCTGAACTTTATTCGACCGCGGGAAAGAACGCGGAGGCGGAAGCCGCGTACCGCGCGCTGGTTACGGCGCATCCCGACGATGCCGACTTCCACCGCGGCCTGGGGCAGAGTCTGCTGCGGGAGAAACAATTTGCCGCGGCCCAGGCGGAGTTCATCACAACGGTGAAGCTCAAACCCAGCTTCGGCGAAGCCTATGGCGACCTGGCTTTCGCGGCCAGCGAGAACAAGGACTATCCGCTTACGCTGAAGGCGTTGGACACGCGGGCAAAATTTCTGCCCGAGATTCCGATCACATACTTTCTGCGGGCCTCGGCGCTGGATCATCTGAAAAACGTCAAACAGGCTGCAGTGAATTATCATCTCTTCCTCAACACGGCGGGCGGGAAGTATCCTGATCAGGAGTGGCAGGCGAAACACCGGCTGATTGCCATCGAACCAAAAAAGTAGCCGAGGAAGCGGCCAACAAATCGCACGGGATGTGTAGATGCTTGGGGCATATCGATTTCGGTTGGGCTGGAGTACCAGAAAGTTCGCTATCACAGGCATGACCGTGGCGGCGTTGGCGCTGTTTGCCGCGGTAACGGCGAATGGCGCTGCCACCGAACCGACGGTGGAGGAATTGAAAGCGCGGGTTTCGTCGACTGGCATCGGCGGGCGGCCGCACTTGTGCGTGCAGATCGCTGAAATGCAACTTACGGAGACCGACAAGCTCTACGCCGGCGCCGAGGACGAGAAGGCGCAGGCCACGCTAACTGACGTGGTGGCGTACTCCGAAATGGCGCGCGACTACGCGATTCAATCGCACAAATATCAGAAGCAAACCGAGATCGCGGTGAGGCGGATGGCGCGCAAGCTCACCGAAGTGATGCACTCCCTTTCCCACGACGACCAGGCTCCGGTGCAGGATGCGGTCAAGCGTCTGCAACGGGTGCGCGACGATTTGCTCATGGCGATGTTTCCGAAGGCAACCCAATGACACGCTTGCTGCGTGGCGGTGCGGTCGTTGCTTTGCTGCTGGCGGGTTTGCCGCTGGGGGCGCAGCACCGCCGTGATCCACTGACGCAGCCTGAGATTGACCAGATTCGCGACGCCAGCTGGGAGCCGCGGCAGCGCCTCACGCTTTATCTGCAGTTCGCACGCGCGCGGCTGGTGAAGCTGGAGCTGATGAGGAATGATCCGAAGGCGACGAATCGTCCGCAGCAAACCCATGACCTGCTCGATGACTTCCAGCGTCTCTACGACGAACTCAACGACAACATTGATACCTATGTCGATCGCAAGGACGACATTCGCAAACCGCTGAAGCTGATCATTGAGGCCGATACGGAATTCGACTCCAAGCTGCGCGCTCTGAAGGATGCCGCGGACGTGAAGCCGGAGGAAACTCGGCAATATGAGTTCGTTCTAACCAACGCGCTCGATACGGTGGACACTTCGTCGGAAGATCACAAGAAGCTGCTGGCCGATCAGGAAGATGCGGCGAAGCACAAGAAACTGAATCCGAGTGCGAACGCGAAGAACGGGGCAAAGCCGGAGTGAGGGTCTTCGGTCTTGGCTCTTAGGTCTTGGGCTTTCGGCTTCAGCGGTCTTTTGGTTTCCGAGAGCTCTGACGTTCCGAAAGTTGCCGAAGATCTTCCTAAGACTCAACACCTACGACCTAACACCCGAACCAATCCTGCCGTGCTAACCTAACCCCACCGTGCGTGAAGGCCTGTTGGAAATCTTCCAGGAAACATATCGAGAGCTGCGGCCAGGGACTTCCCTGCCCGAGTTGAAAATCGAATTCTTCGCCTTCGCCAACGTCAATAACACGATCCGGCTGCGCGAAGGGCGGCTGCTGGTACGGCTCTCGGATCTGCTGGAAGGCGCGCCTGACTCGGTTCTGCGGGCGATCGCGCACATTCTGCTGGCCAAGATGTACCGGCGGCCGATCGATCGCGGACTGGCCGCTCGCTATCGAAAATATGTGGGCAGCCACGACATTGTGCGCAAGGCGCACCTGGTGCGGCAGATGCGCGGGTCGAAGCGGCTGCGATCTCCGCGCGGACACTTTTACGATCTGGATGCGGTCTTCGAAGAATTGAACGCGCGCTTTTTCCATGGGCTGATGGCGCGCCCGCGGATGAGCTGGAGCCAGACCAAGACTCGCCGCATTCTCGGCCACTACGATCCGGCGCACAATGCGATCATCATCAGCCGCGTTTTCGATCATTTCGCCGTGCCGCGCTATGTGCTGGAATATATCGTCTACCACGAGATGCTGCATCTGAAGCATCCGGTGCGGCTGCGCGGAAGCCGGCGGTGCGTGCACTCGGCGGAGTTTCAGGCGGAGGAAAAATTATTCCCGCACATGGCGGAGGCCAATGCGTTCCTGAAGCGGCTGTAAGTGGGTTGCATTGTTCGCGCCTGCTGTGACGTTCGCGCGGAGCTGCGCTGACGCCGATGACACTCTCAGAGCGTCACGACCAGCCCGTCGTAGGCCACTTCGTATCCATGTTGGCCTGCGAATCGGACCAGGTCCTCATGCGCGGGGTTGCCTTCATGGGCGATGTGGGTCGCTAGAACGCGGCCTTGTGGATTCAACATGCCCTCGGCGCGCAGCCGCTTGGTGTGATCGATCACTTGATAAGCGCTCAGGTGGTCACTGCTGGGCTGCTCCGGGCCATAGGTGTGGTCGAGGATCACGAGATCAAATTGGAAGCGATGCCGCCGGAACGCCTGCCAGGTTTCTTCGAGCAGCGCGGCTGTATCGGTGCCGTAGAAAATGGTGCGACCCTCGGTTGCGATCGAGTAGAGCATCGCTCCAATTCCCGGCGCGTGGTTTGCCGGAAACGCCATCACCGAATACCGGCCTACGGTAAAGAACTCCAGAGGCTGGACCTGGTGAATCCTGAGATTGAGCTCCTTCTCCGCTTGCGGAGACAACAAACTGTAGCCGGCGAGGTCTCGGGCGAAGGTTTCCGCCGCACGCATGGTTGTCTCGCGCGAGGCGTAGAACTCCAACACCGGTGCGCCGACCACTCCAAACGCCGGACTCCGCGAGAGCAGGTGGGACAGGTCAAGGTGATCGGCGTGCGGATGCGTTTGCAGGCAATAGCGCACGTCCGTCAATGAACAACCGTGCAACTGCGACGCCGACATGATGTCAGGGCCGAGGTCGATCAGCAGGTCGTTGTTGATCAGCGCCGACGAACGTTTGCGCAAACTGGCTCCGCCGAGCAGACGCGCACGAGCGCAATTTCTGCATTTGCAGAAAGCCTCAGGAAAGGCATTCGCAGCGGCGGTTCCAAGGAAAGTGATTTTCATTGGCGCGGCTACCGCCACTGGATCGAGTCGGCGGCCTCAGGCAGTGTAGCCGAACGCTGACGATAAAATTGCCCTTTCACCGCTTGCAATAGAATCGGTGGGTAATCGCGTTGTGGGGACGGAACGTGAAAAGACGACGCTTTATCGCTGTGTCTTGCACAGTGCTCCTGGCCGGGTACGTGCTGGCCGCAGCCGCCGAATCGCAGGATATTGTCGTCAGCGAGTTTCGCATTCCCACGCGCGAGTCCGGCAGGAAGGGCCTCGAAGCCGTGATGGTGCGGCCCAACGACAACGCGGCTCATCCGTTGGCGCTGATTACGCACGGAACTCCGCGCGAAGCTTCGGACCGGGAGGAGATGACTCCACTGCGCCTTATTCCACAAGCCCGCGAGTTTGCGCGGCGGGGATGGACCGCAGTCATTGTGATGAGGCGTGGATTTGGCGACTCTGGCGGAGGCTACGCGGAAGACGGACACGCTTGCGGCCGCTCTCCGGATTTTGTCGGACCGACCATTGAGGCGGTTAAAGATCTGCGCGAGTCAGTCGCTTATCTCGACACGCGGCAGGAGGTCGACCCTTCACGCATGATTGCCATTGGCGTTTCGACGGGCGGACTTGCGATGGTCGGGCTGGCGTCCGATCCGCCGCCGGGGCTCATCGCCGCGATCAATTTTGCCGGCGGGCGCGGATCGAGGGCGCCTGACGAAGTCTGCAACCCTGAGTATCTCGTCGATGCGTTCGCCACCTTCGGGAAACATTCAAAAGTTCCGATGCTGTGGATCTATGCTGCAAACGATCACTTTTTCGGCCCGCAACTGGCGGAGCGCCTCTATCAAGCGTTTTCGCAGAAAGGCGGTAAGGCAAAATTCATCGCCGCGCCGCCGTTCGGAGATGACGGTCACCACCTGTTTTCACTGAATGGGATCCCGATCTGGACGCCGATAGTCGACGACTTTCTGAAGGAGCAGAATGCGGTGCTACGGGAGAAGTTGCTGGAAATTCCCGTCCCGGCGCTGGAATTTCCCTCTGATTATTCTCCATCCGAGCATGAACGCACAGAGTTTCAAAGATACCTGCTGAGCGCTCCCCACAAATCCTTCGCGGCGTCGCGGTCGGGCGGTTTCGCCTACAGCACGGGCCGGCGTACGACCGAAGATGCTGAGAAACAAGCGCTGAATGAATGCAAGAAGCACGCGCAGCATGGTCCGTGCGAAGTGGTTGTGACCGACGATGTGAAAGCGGGTCGTTAAATTCTAACCGGAGCAGTTGATGAGCTGGCGCTCAGGCTTCGCTGCAGGCAGAAGCAGTTCAACGCTATATTTCCGCAGCGTGATCTACATCACACACGCTTGTGAGGCAGCGGATTGACTGGCTTGGCGCGCTGAGACTATCCTTAAAGTTGAAATTGAAATTCATTTTCAAAATCATGACGCACCGATTTCCAGCTCACTCATAAGGGTCACTGCTGAATGCTTCAGGCTTTTATCATCACGTTGCGCGAAGGGGTCGAGGCTGCCCTCATCATCGGAATTACCCTCGCTTATCTGAATAAAATCGGCCGCCCCGAGCGGCGAAAAACGGTGTATGCCGCGCTGGCTTCCGCGTTTCTGGGCAGCATCGGCGTAGCCGTCGTCATCTCGCGCACCCACCTGAACGAAGACGTCTTCGAAGGCTGGATCATGCTGGCCGCGGCGTTTTTCGTAGTCACCATGGTTGTGTTCATGATGGAGACGGGGCGCAAGCTGAAGGGCGAAATCGAGGGCAAGGTCGGACTGCTGGCGGGCAAAGACGCTTGGTTCGGTCTGTTCGTGTTCATTTTTCTGATGGTGCTGCGCGAAGGCGCGGAGACGGTGCTGATCCTCTCGGCCGTGACGCTCAACTCCACCGAGCTGATGAGTTTTCTGGGGACGCTGCTGGGCGTGGCCGGAGCAATCGCGTTTGGCGTGATGTTCGTCAAGGGCAGCGTGCGCATTAATCTACAAAAGTTTTTCCGCGTGACGACGGCGATCCTGTTCCTGGTGGCCGCGCAACTGGTGATCTCCGGGCTGCATGAACTATCGGAGAGCGGCGTGATTCGGTCGTCGAAGCGCGAAATGGCGATCATCGGGCCGATCGTCAGCAACGACTGGTTTTTCTTTGTAACCATTCTTGCGCTGGCGGCGCTGATGGTGCTGTTCGACGCCAAGCGCCGCGAGCCCCCGCCTGAGTCGGCATCCCCGGCGGCGCGGCGCAAGGCGGTATGGAGCGCCCGCCGTGAACGCCTCTGGATGGGATCGGTTTATATATTTTCGTTTGTCTTTATCGCGATGGTGACGGCCCAGTTTATCTATTCGAAGAGTGTCAACGCTCTCTCGCCGGCGATTGAGGTCACATTCACCAGCGGTGAGGTGAAGATTCCGATCGCGCAGATCTCTGACGGTGACCTGCATCGCTTTGAGACGAAACAGAACGGCATAGAAATCCGCTTCTGGCTGTATCAGAAGCCGGATGGAAAGATTGCGACGGTATTTGACGCGTGCGAGATTTGCGGTGCCGTCGGCTTTTACAAGAGCGGTAACGGCGTGATTTGCAAGAACTGCGGAGCGCCGATCAATCCGCAGTCGGTGGGCACAACCGGGGGCTGCAATCCGGTGCCGCTGAAAGCAACGCAAACGGACGACGCGGTCGTCATTGAGGAGGCGGACATCGCGGCCGGCGGCCGCATGTTCGCCCAGCCGTAGCCGATGTTCGCGCGGCTCGTGTACGAATCCTTCCGGCGGCAGAAGCGGCGCAAGTTGCTGGCGGGTACGGCGATTACCCTCGGCGTGACCGTGGCCACAGCGATGATTGCGGTCGCGACCGATATCGGCGACAAAATCAATCGCGAGCTCCGCACCATTGGCGCCAACCTAATCGTCACCCCGCAGGAAGATACGCTCGATGTGGAAATCGGCGGCGTGAATCTGAAGCCTCCGACTGACGGCGCGTTCCTGAACGAAGCCGACCTTCCGAAAATCAAAGGAACGTTCTGGCACAACAACATCACGGGCTTTGCGCCCATGCTGCCGGTTCCCGTCACTTTGGAATACGGCTCCTCAAGCCAGAACGTCACTCTAACCGGAACTTATTTCGCAAAACAACTTTCGTTCGGAAAAGAGACCTTTGTTACCGGAGTGCGTTCGACGTATCCGTTATGGAAAGTGGATGGATGGTGGCCGGACGACAACTACAGCAGCGTACTACTTGGCGAGCGGCTTGCGGCTCGCATTCATTGGCACGCTTTGACTGCCGTCAAGTTGGCGGGACGCGAATTCCATGTGCGTGGCGTCCTTTCCACCGGTGGTCCAGAGGACGATCAGATTTTCGCACCGCTCTCTGTCGCGCAGGAAATTCTTGGAAAGCCGGGCGCGGTGCGCCGCGTCTACGTGAGCGCGCTGACCAAGCCCGAAGACGCGCTGGCGCGGCGTGATCCCAAGACCTTGTCGGGACCGATCTATGATCGCTGGTATTGCTCGCCCTATCCGCAGTCGATTGCGTTTCAGTTGATGGAGGCGATTCCGCATTCGCATGCCGAGCAGATTCGGCAGGTCGCCCAGAATGAAGGCGCGGTGCTGACCCGCATCGAGGGATTGATTTTTCTGATCACGCTGGCGGCGCTATTTGCATCGGCGCTGGCCGTGTCAGCCGCTATGGCCACGGCAATTTTTGAGCGTCGAGCCGAAGTCGGATTGATGAAGGCCTTGGGCGCGGGAAAGCTCGCCGTGGCGTCGATATTTTTCGCCGAAGCGAGTCTACTGGCGTTGCTGGGCGGGCTTGTGGGATTCGGAGCGGGCGCCGTGCTGGCGCACCAGATCGGGCGCTCCATTTTCGATTCGCAGATCTCGATTTCGCCAGTTCTCTTGCCGGTGATCCTGGCGATTGCCGTGATCGTTACTTTTGTGGGCAGCGCGGCGGCGATCCGGCGGGCGGTGAATCTTGATCCGGTGTTTGCGCTGCGGGGGGAACTGTGACAGCGCCGAGGTCAGATTCCGCGCGCGTCCTGGCGGCGAAGAGAGCACAGGGCGCTCCGACGTCGATGTTTCTGCGCATGCTGGTGCGGGCCGCGGTTCTGCGGCGGGGACGGGCAGCTTCGGCTCTGTTCGCCATGGTCGTCGCGGCGGCCGTCGCCACGGCAATGTTGAATCTGTACGTGGATGTACAGGCAAAATTGCAACGTGAATTTCGTAATTACGGGGCGAATATTGTTCTCGTGGGCAAGGATGACGCTTCCCTCCCCGCGGGCACGCTGGCGCAGGTCGATTCGGTTCTCGCCGGCCGCGGCGTGGCTGCTCCGTTCGGAATGATTGTGGCGCGCACGGGCGACGGACAGCCGATCGTGGTGGCGGGAACGGATTTCGATCGGGTGCGGCAACTGGATCGGTGGTGGTCGGTCAGTAGCTGGCCCTCGACTCCATCAGAGATTCCCATGCCTCGCGCAGAAGACGCGCGAGAAATGGGGCACCCGGCTCTAGTTGGCGTGCGCGCACTGGCTGCCGTTGCTCCGCGGAATCAGACTTTCGATCTCATCTTCCAGGGGCGGACTCTGCACGTAAACCCAGCCGGAACAGTGCAGACCGGAGCCGCGGAGGACAGTCGCATTTATATTTCGCTGGCAGATTTCGTGGCATGGATCGGAGTTCAACCTTCCTCGATTGAAGTTGCAGCGAACGGCTCTCCGGAAGAAGTTGCGGCGGTCATGAATCAGTTGGCGCAGGCGATTCCGGCAGCGGATGTACGTCCAGTGCGGCAGATCATGGAAGGCGAGGCGCGCGTGCTGGGCAAGACGCGGGCAACGATGCTCGCGGCGGCGGTGTTGATTGTTTTGACGTCGGCGTTATGCGTGCTCTCGACCTTGATGGGATGGGTGTTTGACCGACGGCGCGATTTCGCGATCATGAAAGCGCTGGGCGCTTCGGGGCGGCTCCTGAACGGATTCTTCGCGGCTGAGGCGGCGGTCCTGGGCGCGGCCGGGGCGCTGCTCGGTTTTCTGGTGGGCATCGGTCTGGCCGCCTGGATCGGCCGCGCCAACTTCCATGCCGCGGTGGCTCCGCGTTTCACCGTGCTGCCGGCGGTTCTGGCTGGTAGCATAATAGTGACGCTGCTGTCCGCAATTGTTCCTATCTCGATGCTGCGTCGGGTGCAGCCCGCGGTGATCCTGAGGGGCGAGTGAGATGATTCAGATCAACGATGTGTCGAAGCTGTATCCCGCGCAGGAAGCAGGAGGCGCGAACGGAAGATCGTCCGCGATCCACGCCCTCGATCACATCTCGCTGCACGTCGCTCCGGGAGAGTGGCTCTCGATCATGGGGCCGTCGGGTTCGGGTAAATCGACGCTGGTCAATCTGATCGGCTGCCTCGACCGTCCGAGCTCCGGGGAAATCTGGCTTGATGGACAGGACGTTGCCGGAATTTCCTCCGCCGAGCTGAATCGCGTGCGCGCGGAAAAAATCGGATTCATCTTTCAGCAGTTTCATTTAATTCCCTTCTTGACGGCTGTGGAGAACGTCATGCTGGCGCAATACTTTCACAGCATGACCGACCAGAAAGAAGCGGTAGAGGCTCTGGCACGGGTCGGGCTGGGAGACCGCGCGCATCATCTTCCCTCGCAGCTTTCGGGTGGCGAGCAGCAGCGCGTGTGCATTGCGCGGGCGCTGATTAACGATCCGAAGATCATTCTCGCCGACGAGCCTACGGGAAATCTCGACGCGCGAAATGAAGAGATCGTGCTGCGCCTGCTGCGCGAGTTTCACCGGCAGGGGCGCACCATTGTGATGGTCACCCATGACCCGGTGGTGGCCCGGCTGGCCGACAGGCGCATTGAGCTGCATCACGGAAAGATCGCGGCGCAGGAAGTCTTTTCCATGGCCGACGAGGAACAGTTCGACGAAGTTCTCGAGGAATTGTGGGCGCTCGAAGAGCACGGAGAAATCGCCGAAGTCGAGCACAGGGAAGTGCACGGCGCGCTGCCCGTCAGTCTCGCGATCGAAAAGATGGTGCAGATGGGATTGCTGGTTTCCGCGCCGCATCCGCCGCTGGCGCACGATCACAAACCGTTCGTGAATCCTTGCCACGACGCGCTGAAGCCGGTGTCTGCCTCGATCGGCGACGGCACCATGATCGTTGAATTGACGGCGCGCGGCCGCGAGCGCGCGGGCAGCATCATTCGCCGCCACCGGCTGGCCGAGCGCCTGTTCACCGATAGCTTGGCCATGGACAGCGAATCTGAGATCGAGCAGCAGGCCTGCAAGTTCGAGCACATTCTTTCTCCCGAGGCCACCGACAAGATCTGCGCGTTTCTAGGCCATCCCCGAACCTGTCCGCACGGCGCGCCGATTCCGCCGGGGCCCTGCTGCGCGGAGCAGCCGATTTCCAACGTCGGGCAGGCCGTCAGCGCGGGGCGCAAGTTCACTCGAGACGAAATGAATGAGCGCTGAAGATCGCGCCGGAGACGCAACCCATTCTTCGCGGCGCCGTCCCACCATCGGCGTATTCGACTCTGGCTTTGGCGGGCTAACCGTTCTTAAAGCTTTACTTGAACTCATTCCCGAGGCCGATTACGCCTACTTCGGCGACACGGCGCGCCTTCCCTACGGGTCGAAGTCGGTCGAGACCGTAGCGCGCTATGCAGTCGAGGCCGCACATTTTCTTGAATCCCAAGGAGCGCAGATGCTGGTCATCGCCTGCAACACGGCAACGGCGCTGGCGCTCGACCAGATCAAAGCGGCCGCGCATGTCCCGGTTGTCGGCGTGATCGAGCCGGGAGCAGAGACGGCGGCGGCTTCCACCACGAAGCGAAAAATTATTGTGGTCGGCACCGAGGCAACGGTGAGCAGCCACGCTTACCGCAGAGCACTCGAGGCGCGGGGCCTGCAGGCGCATGAAAAGGCCTGCCCGCTGCTGGTTCCGCTGGTCGAAGAAGGATGGGTGGAGCATCCGGTGACAGAGCAGGTCGCGCGGATTTATCTTGCAGAAGCGTTTGCCGACGGCTTCGACGACGCCGACGTGATGGTGCTGGGGTGCACGCATTATCCCCTGCTCAAGCCGCTATTGCGGCGCGTGGTGCCAGCCCACGTGACCATCGTGGACTCGGCCGAATCGACGGCCCGGACCGTCGCCGCTCACCTTCAGGAACTCGCCCCCGCACGTTCCACAGGTGAGGAGCGACGCAAAGCTGCCCGCCTGACGTTCTTCGCCACCGATTCGGTCGAAAAATTCCGGCGATTGGGCGAGCGCTTTCTCGGGCATCCCATTGAAGACGTGAAGCACATCGATCTCAAAGAATAAGATCTCAAAGAATAGATTTCCGAAATAGTTTGACCGCAAGAGTCGGATAGTCCGCGCCGGGCTGCAACAATTAGTGTGTCCTTCGAGCGGCGTCCCTGATCAAAAACAGAGATTACTCTTTTCTCCATGCACGCACTTGACAATGTTATCTGGCAGGCGCTGACGACGCGGCAGGCGCACTTTGCCGAGACGTTCGGCCAGGCGCGGCGGTTTGTTCAAGACGTTACATCATTGAGCGCGCTCGCGGAGCCGAGCGCGGAGGGTTATGAATCTCTGGCCGGTCTGGTGGGCGCGGGTGGAACGGCTGCGCTTTTTCTTGATGCGCCGTATCAAACACGTGCGGCGTGGGAACTGATTGCGGGCGCTCCTCTGCTGGAGATGGTCTGCGAGAACGGTAGACCTCCGGCGGTGCAGCCTGGGTCGCAACCCGCAATTGTCGAGCTTGGGCTGCAGGATTCGCGCGAGATGATCGAACTGACGGCCCTTACCAAGCCGGGGCCGTTTGGCAGCCGCACTCACGAACTGGGCAACTATGTGGGTATTCGCTGCGACGGAAAGCTTGTGGCCCTGGCCGGCGAGCGCCTGAAGGTGCCGGGGTATACGGAGGTCAGCGCCGTCTGCACGCATCCCGAGCACACGGGAAAAGGTTATGCCCGCGTGGCGATGATGGAAATCATGCGGCGGATTCGCGAGCGCGGGGAGGTGCCGATGCTGCACGTCAGACAGGACAATGTGCGAGCGATTGAGCTTTACGAGAGATTAGGATTTCGGGAGCGGGTGCAGCTGCACTTCGCGGTTCTGCGGAAGATCTAGTTTCTTGGTAGAGCATTCGGCTCAAGGGCAGGGCAAGGAACAAAAAGGCGACCAGATCCAGCCGCGCAGCGGCGCAAGAATAAAGCCCACGGCGTAAGTCGTGGGGAAAAGTGGAAAATGAACCAGCCCCAGAGGGGCGGAAGAGCAATTCACACACGTAAAGTGCTGCGGAGAAGTGGGAGCGAACGCCGAAGAGCCTGCCCTGAGCGGAGCCGAAGGGGATAGCACAGGCGCTAGCGGGCCACAGGACGGCGCCAGAAGATCAGTACAAGTGGAATTCGACCTCGACGGCGATTTCCACGCGAACAGGGTGGCCGTCCTTCATTGAGGGCTCAAAACGCCAGTTCTTCACCGCTTCGATGGCCTTCTCATCGAGGCCCATGCCCAGCGAACTAGCCACGCGAATGTTAGTCGGGTGACCGTTGGCGTCGACCACCAGCATCAGGGTGCAGGTTCCCTGATACTTCGCCTTGCGGGCCTCCTCTGAGAATTCAGGATCGACCTGGTAAATCACACGTGGCGGAGAAACACCGCCGCCGACGTGGAAGATGCCTCCGCCGGTACCGCCGCCCTCGCCGGGGCCGAAGCCTGGGCCTTTGCCGGAGCCTACGCCGCCGCCACTGCCCGTACCGATGCCCCCGCCTGAGCCCGTGCCGTTCGAGGGCAGCATGGCGTGAGCCATGGGGTCGCCCAGATTCGGCATATTGTTCGAAGCCAGCTGCACCTGGGGTGGAATCACGATCGTAGGTTCCACCGCGAGCTTCGGGTGGTCGTTGCGAATGACCGCAACCGGAGGCGTAATCTGCTGCATGGAGAGCTTGGGCAGCTTGCCCTTGCTGGCCTGCAGGACGTCGCGATCTCCGCCGCCGCCACCACCGCCGACTTGCGTCTTCGAGGGCTTCAGGTCAGGAATCGGTCCAGGATCGACCAGCGTGACGGCTACTTTCTGCGTGGGAGCGGCGCTGACAATCCGACGACCGATGAGAACCACGCTCACCACGATCAGGAACAGCAGAACATAGTATCCAGCCGCACCCAACGCCCCGACTTTCCAATAAGAGTAAAAACCCCAGAGGTCCTTGACCGGCTCGGGCTTCGATTCGAGCACGAGAGGCGGCAGTTTCTTGGGAAAGAAGAAATCGTCCAATCCCCGGAAAAGAGATTTGTAGAGGGGCTCCTCAAAACTCTTATCCGTGATGAGCAGGTTCAGTTCTGGCTCATTGCCGGGAACGTTCGGATTGCCTTGTTCGGATCCCATAATTCCGGTCTGGAAGGTCCTCGCTGTGCGGGAGGCTCGTCCTGAATTCCTTGTAAAGCCCTCATTACACAGATGAGCGGCGAATGATCGAAGTTGCTTCCACGGCCCCTAATTTTGTCGTTCGTTATACACGACCGCTAAACACGACGGGCGAAATCACCCCAGCGCAACGAACGAAATACGCAGCGCCCGTGGGGATGGACCGAACCACCCACGCTTTCTAAATTGTAACTCTACTCACCCCTTTCCGACAGTGCATTTCGGTGTGCCCCGCAACTCTCTGAAAGACATGTCCCTTGTGATGCGTTAGCCGTGTAGTTTGAGGCAGGTGGGCCTCAAGTCTGCCGCTGTCATCCTAAGCCCGGTGACAGCCGGGCGAGGGACCTCACACTGGCCGACGCAGTCGATACGGTGGATAGGAGTACATGCCCGTCATGCACTCAGGCGCTCCTCGCGTTACTAGATGCGGCGTCCGGTGCCGTAGGGTCCCTCCGGAGTGCATGGAGCGCTCCTGCGGGATGACATCGGACGGATGATTACCTGAACTACCCGAACCGCCAGGCCGCGTGGACGATTCCGGCCTTTGCTCCCTATAATGAAAAGATTCAATCATTTGGGAGACGCGACTGAGTGCCGTCCGAAAAAAAATGGCCTATTAACCTGCCCAAGACCGCCTTCTCCATGAAGGCGAACCTGCCTCAGAACGAACCGAAAATGCTGGAGCGCTGGGAGCAGATGGGGATCTACCAACGCATCCGCGAGACGCGGAAGGGCGCGCCGCGCTACATCCTGCACGACGGGCCACCGTATACCAGCGGGCCGATTCACATGGGCACGGCGCTGAATAAGTGCCTTAAAGATTTCATCGTCAAGTCCAAGACCATGGCCGGATTCGACGCACCTTACGTGCCGGGATGGGATTGCCACGGCCTGCCCATCGAGATCAAGGTCGACAAGGAACTGGGTGGCAAAAAGTTACAGATGAAGGCGACCGACGTGCGCGCCGCCTGCCGCAAATATGCGCAGAAATTTCTTGATTTGCAACGGACCCAGTTCAAGCGCATCGGTGTTTTCGGCCGCTTCGAGCGGCCTTACGCGACCATGGATCCGCAGTATGAGTCGGTGGTGCTTTCGACCTTCTTTTCGTTCTACGAGAATGGATTCGTCTACAAAGGGCTGCGCGCGGTCTATTGGTGCATGCACGACGAGACCGCGCTGGCCGAGGCGGAAGTCGAGTACGAAGATCACACCAGTCCGACGGTGTGGGTGAGGTATCCGCTGCTGGACGATCCGGCGACGATTGATGCGGCGCTCGCGGGAAAAAAAGTTTCGACCATCATCTGGACCACGACTCCCTGGACGCTGCCGGCTTCGATGGCCGTCGCGTTCCATCCCGATGAAGACTATGTGGCGCTGGAATCGGGCGGAGAAGTTTACATCGTCGCGTCAAAGCTGGCAAAAGACGTTGCGGAAAAATGCGGGTTTGCCGATCCGCGGGAGCTAGCGCATTTTCCGGGACGGAAGATGGAGCGGTTGAACTTCCAGCATCCGTTTCTCGATCGCAAAATTCTGGGTGTGCTCGCCGAATACGTCACCATGGATACGGGCACGGGCGTGGTGCACACGGCACCTTCGCACGGTGCCGAGGACTTTATCACCGGCGTGAAGTACGGACTGGATGCGACCAGTAACGTCGACGAAAAAGGAATCCTGCGCAACGGACTGCCGGAGTATGACGGCCAGTACGTTTTCAAGGCGAATCCGCTGATCGTCGAACTGTTGCGCGAGCGCGGAGCCCTGCTCCATTCCGACAAGCTGGTGCATTCCTATCCACACTGCTGGCGCTGCCATAATCCGGTGATTTTTCGCGCGACGGAGCAGTGGTTTATCTCGATGGAAACGCCGATGCCGCGCGGAAGTGGTAAGACTGACACGCTGCGCACGCGCACGCTCGCGGAAATCAAGAATGTGAAATGGGATCCGGCATGGGGCGAAGAGCGGTTGTCGAACATGATCCAGACGCGGCCCGACTGGTGCATCTCGCGGCAGCGGGTGTGGGGAGTGCCGATCGCGGTTTTTCTCTGCGAGGCGTGCGGCAAGCCGCTGAATGATCCGGCGGTCAATCGCAAGGTGGTCGAGCTGTTCGCGAAGTCGGGCGCGGACGCGTGGTTCATGCCCGAGTCGGATGCGATTCTTCCCGCGGGAACAAAGTGTCCGCATTGCAGCGGCGCGAAGTTCGAAAAAGAAACCGACATCTTCGACGTCTGGCTGGAGTCGGGCGCGAGCTATCTGGCACTCATTGCCGAAAAAAAGACGGCGGACGAGCCGGCATATCCCTGGCCGTCTGATCTTTATCTCGAGGGCGGAGATCAATACCGCGGATGGTTTCAGTCTTCCCTGCTCTGCGCGATGGGAACGCACGGGACTCCGCCGTACAAGGGCGTGGTCACTCCGGGATGGACGCTGGATGAAAAAGGCCAGGCCATGTCGAAGTCGCGGGGAAATGACGTGGATCCAGTCGACATTGCGAACCGGGTCGGCGGCGAGATTGTCCGCATGTGGGTCGCGTCGGTCGATTTCCGCGAGGACGTGGTTGGCTCCGAAGCGCTGATGCAGCGGGTGGGCGAGAACTACAAGAAGATCCGCAACACGTTTCGCTACATTCTGGGAAATCTCGATCTCGGGAATCCCGACCTCGGAAGTCTCGGTGGCTTCGATCCCGAGCGAGATGCTGTGCCGTTCGCCGAGATGGAAGAGATCGACCGTTACATGGTGCGCCAGACCTGCGCGCTGTCCGAGGATGTGCGCAAGTGGTATGACGAGTTCGCCTTCCACAAGATCTATCACCGGGTCAATCATTTTTGCATCGTCGACCTGAGCGCGTTTTATTTCGACGTGCTCAAAGACCGGCTCTACATTTTCGCGCCGAAGTCGCAGGGACGGCGCAGCGCGCAGACTGCGATCTGGAGGATTGGCGACACTTTGGTGCGCCTGCTGGCGCCGATTTTGAGTTTCACCTGCGAAGAGGTCTGGCAGTATTTGATCAAAACGCCGTCGCCGGCCGAGAGCGTGCATCTGGCGCAGTTTCCGGGCGCGGCGGAGATTCTGGGCGACGCCGGCATTCCCGCGACTGACGCCAAGCTCGATGAAGAGTGGATGACTCTGCGCTCGGTGCGCGACGAGGTGCTGAAGGCGCTCGAAGAAGCGCGTAACAGCAAGCTGATTGGAACCGGACTCGAAGCCCAGGTTGTGATCACGGCGGCCGATCCGGTTTATTCGCTGCTGCAACGTCATGCGGTCGGGCTGCGTTATCTGTTCATTGTTTCCGCCGTCAGTGTTCTGCAAGGCTCAGGGAACGGAACCAGCAGCCTGCACGTGGAAGTGAAGAAAGCCGACGGCCTGAAGTGCGAACGCTGCTGGAACTATTCGACCCGCGTCGGCGAGGACAAAGCCAATCCTACGCTCTGCGAGCGTTGCAGCGCCGTGTTGAAGGAACTGGAAAAGCAGGCTTAAGGTTTTCTTTGCGACCTTAGCGGTTAAAAGCTCTTGCCCACCTTCGTCCCGAACCAAAGCTTTTAACCGCTAAGTTCGCTAAGAAGGGCCGCGAAGGACGCTAAGAAAAACTTTTACGACCGAATCTCTCACATACACCGAATGCCCCCAACACGCGCACGCCTCGTCCATCTCTCGATCGCATTGCTAGTCATCCTCGTCGACCGCTGGACCAAGCGGCTGGCGGCGGCGCGCATCGGAATGTATTCGCACATCCAGATCATCCCAGGATTTTTTCGTCTCACGCACACGGAAAATGCCGGCGCTGCCTTCAGCCTGTTCGCCGATTCGCCGGGCCGCTGGAAGCTCGCGCTCCTGATCGGCTTTTCGCTGGTCGCGATGGTGGTCGTCTCGGTGCTTCTGTGGAAGCAGACGCGCCCTCTGACCACGACCGGAATCGCGCTCTCTCTGATTCTGGGAGGCGCCGCCGGCAATTTCTGGGATCGCGTCATGAGCGGACGCGTGGTCGACTTTCTGCTCTTCTACATCAAACAATATCAGTGGCCGGTTTTCAATCTCGCGGATAGTTCAATTGTGATCGGAGCTTCGCTGCTGGTAATCGAAATCCTGTTCAGCCGGGAAAGCGTCGAGTCTTAACTCCTAGCGAAGCTGCAAGTCTCCCGCTCCAATATGCGCGTGCACCCGGTATTTGCCGGGACCACTCTGTTCGAACGAGCGGAACAGTCCACCTTTCGCAACGTTGAAGGGCGAGACGACCAGTGAGCCGCTGCTGACGGAGGCGGTGACCAGCGCGCAGTCGGCGGGATTTCCAATCTCCATCCTGAGTTCGCCGAAGTGCATACTCACATCTTTGTCGCCAGCGATGCCCGAGATTTCAAGGTCCCCGGCAAACATCCGCACATTGAGGCCGGAAGATTTTGGAACCTCGATCGTCATCCTGAAGTTATTGGACGGGCAGCCGGTCACCCTGAGGTCGGCTTCGTTGCCAAGGACGCGGATGCGAACTTTCACATCGGAATCGCGATCGTAGGAAACGCGGACGACGCCATCGTCCCTGCCGACCAGCTGGATTCCGCCGGAACAAAGGTCCATCCTGACGCGGCCGCCGGGGGCGAACTTGGCCTGGACGGGACTCTTGCCGACCACTTCGACCGTTGCGTCCTGGAATTTTGCCGGCGTCTTCGCACTCTGAGTGTTTGCATTCCGGGAGACGAGTAAAGTCGTGCTAAGGGCGAGCACGGAGAGAAACGCGGTTTTCACAGGCACACCTCCGGATCATGTCTGGAGATACGTAAGTTCCAGCAGGCCGGTTCCATCGAATTAAGCGCTAAAACCGATCACCACAAAGCACACGAAGGATCACGAAGGAACTCGTTGACGAAGTTTTTCTTCGTGAGACTTCGTGTCCTTCGTGGTGATGGTTTTCGGTCTACGGCGCGCCGTAGAGCTGCTTGTAAACGGCAGCGTTGCGCAGGATGGCCTGCACGTATTCGCGGGTCTCAGTGAATGGGATCGACTCGACGAACTCGGGCGCGTCGCGGTATTTTCCCTGCCCCAGCCAGTCGACGACGCGGTCGGAGCCGGCATTGTAGGCGGCGAGCGCATATTCGAACGATCCCCCGAACTGGTCGACCATGCCGCGAAAATAACGCGTGCCGAGTTGCAGATTTACTTCCGGAGTGAATAACTCGCTCGGATTGTAGCGCTTCAGTTTTTCCTCTTTAGCCACGAGTTTGCCGGTGCGCGCCAGCAGTTGCATCAGCCCCACAGCATTGGCGCGCGAAACTGCGGCAGGATTGAATTCCGACTCCTGACGCACGAGCGACGCGACCAGATACGGATCGAGCCCGTTGGCGACGGAGAAGCGTTTCAGGTCGGCCCAGTAGGGGCGCGGAAACAGCGCGTCCCAGTAGGCGCGCGGCAGCGTGGGAATATCGACGGCGAAATAGCTGGGCACGGAGCGCTTCATCACCTCGATGGCGCGATCGTAATGGCCGGTATCGGTGTAGAGCTTCGCGGTTTCGGCTGGACCCCAGTTGCCGCCGCTGGCACTGGCCGCGGCCTGCAGTTCGCGCACGGCGAAATCGACCAGGCCGCCATTGCCCAGCAGTTCGGCTTTCTGCAGATGGAGGTCATCGGCTGGCGGATCGGAGAGAACGACCTTCTCACCGTGGTCGAGTGCAGGAACGCGGTCGAGTAGCGGATAAGTTCCCGGCGGCTCGACGATTTCAGGAAGCTTCTCCAGTCGCTGCCGCCCCAGTTCGGCGTAGTAATAATTGCGGAAGCGGTCCGAGAGCTTCTGATAATAGGCGCGCGCCATGCCGGACTGGTTGTCTTCTTCGGCAAGCCGCGCGCGCCAGTAGAGAGCCGCCGAAGTTTCGTTGCCCGCGGGATAAAGTGCAATTTGTTCTTCAAATTCCTTTTTGGCTTCGTCGTTGCGTCCCTGGCGCAGCGTGAGCCACGCCGCCTTCCAGTGCGCGTAAGAAGCGCGCGAACCGTTGGGGAAACGCTGCTGCAGTTCGCGAAAGGCGTCGAGCGCCTGATCGTATTCGTGATGGACCAGTCGGAGATTCGCCACCGAGAGCAGCGCAGACTCCAGCCACGGGCTGGTGGGCGCGGCTTGGCGAAGTTCGTCGACGGTGCGGTAGAACTCCTCGTTCTGGTCGAGGGCCCACGCAACCTCGCCGAGAATATATAGGCGCTGCGCGTTCTGCTCGCCACTCGCGCCGTTGAGCGTGGTCAACTCCGCCTTGGCCTCGCGGTTGCGTCCGCTGCGGTGCAGCGCGTCGGCCAACAGAAGTTCGGCCGCCGGACGATCCGCCGCCGGCGAATGGATCACGAGTTCGCGATAGTCGTCGGCCGCATCGCCGTAGCGCTTGGCTTTGATCAGCAACTCAGCGCGAGTCTTGCGTTGCGCTGCCGTCGCCGGAGGAGCGGAAGGAATTTTCTTCAACTCAGCATAAGCGGCGTCGGCCTCGGCCGCGGTTGGCATGTTGTAGTAGACGTTGGCCAGAGCCTCGGCCGCCCTGGCGTTGTCACCGGCGGCGGCATAGGCGCGCCCCAGCGTGAACTCCAGATCGGAGCGCGTCGGCAACCGGTCTTTCTCTAGTAACCCGACGGCCTCCGTGGCGCGGCCCTCGTTGAGCAGCGCCCCGGCATAGATGATGTCGGCGTCGCGCACCAACAGCGAGTCCGGATAAGTCGCGCCGAAATTCGCAAGCGCGGCCAGCGCTTCAGCCTGATGCCCGGTCTGAAGATATGAAGTTCCGAGGTAGTAGCCAACGTAGTCGCCCAGGTCTCCGGCGCGCGGCTTGGCGCGGCTCAGCGGATCGATGGCCTTGGCGTAATCATGGTCGAGCACATGGGCGTATCCGACGACCAGCCAGGCCAGCGCCCCGGGATCTTCTTTGGAGTGGGCTTTCGCATAGGCTTCGACTCCGGCATAGGCGGCGAGCGAGCGATCCTGAATCAACTGCTGCGCCATGGGACGCAAAGTTGCCGAGTCGACGAAGGCTTCGCGCATCCGCCGCACTCGCGGCGAAAGCGGATGCTTGCGGCTTTTCACGGCCGCCGCGTGAGCATGGGCCTGGGAGGACGACGGCTTCCTCGCCGCGCTCGGGCGCGTGCCGATGAACGGTTTCGCCGCGGGCTTGCCGGCCGTCTTACTTCCGTCTGGCTTGGCTGCAGCTTGATCCTGCGCAGCCTTGGCGGCAGCAGAGGCATCTTGAGCGGCGGTGGGCGGGGGAGCAGAAGGTGATTCGGGGGCCGGAGCCGTCTGACTCTGCGGGGAAGATTGCCGCGCGAGAGTACGCGCAGGGGAAGGTGCAGCACTCAGGAGCCCGCATAGGATTGCCACAGCGAGCATCCGACAATTCTTGAGACCCAAGCGAACCACTTTTCTTTTTTCGCGCGGAGACGCGAACGCCAGAATTTGTTGTTGCGCGGCGAACTTAGCGGTGGAAGTTCGCTCCCATGATCGAGGCGTCGTCCTCGGCCAGGCTGCGCACGACTTCTTTCTGAAAATATTCGCCACTGGCCGCGACCGTACTGCCGTAACGCTTCTGATAAGTAGCGCGGCTCTTGTCGATGTCATCTTTCAGGCGATCATACAAATCCTTGTGCCGCCGGCCTTCGGCGACCTTGGCCTGATTGTAGAGCTTGATCTCATCTACCAGCAGACGCGCGAAACGCTGCGCCTTGCGATGCGTATCGGCATCTTCGGCGGACATGCCCGCAAACGGATCAGCCGCCACGGCAGGCGCCGAAGCTGCGCTGGCCGCTGCCGCATGCGTGCCGACTTCGACCACTTCGGCGGCAGGCTCGGCTTCCGGCTCCGGTTGTGACACAGGATGTGCAGCCGGCTGCGGCGCAGGAGCAGACGGAGCGATATGTTTCGGCGTGTGCGCGGCAAACGGATCGGAAAACGAACTGACTGCCTGCACCGGAGCGGGCATCGCAGCCGGAGGCTCCATTTGAGGCGCGTCGACTCCATCTTTCTGTGTTTGAGCCTGCTTGCGCAGTGAAACCACTTCCAGCCAGGCGCTGGTCGCCATCACTAGTAACTCGAGAGAAGCGGCGTCCAGCAAACCGCTGGAGCCGCCATCGGCGTAGAGCAGCGCGGCCACTTTATCTTTTAGAACGAGCGGGAGCACCAGCAACTGTTCGTTCTGCGGTCCGCCCAGGCGCTCGACAAAGCGGCGATCCATTTCGGCGATGTTGGCCGGAGTCACCACACGATTCTGCAGAGCATGCGCGGCCGGCCCAGCCGTCATATCCAGAGGAAGATCTTTAACCGCTTCGTCGTTTTCAAAACCGCGCCCTTGCCAGCCGTGGGCCGCGCCCGATTTCACCACGAACAATGCGACCCGCGATCCGTAGGCGCTGCCCGCATCGAGCAGGGCGCGGAGAATTTCTTTTTGCGTGGAACCCGCATGAACACTGGCCACGGCTTGCACCAGATTGCCGGCTGCGGCCGGCGCCGGACCATCGACAGCTGCGGGCGCAGCAGTATGCTCAGGTAATTCCGCGAGTACGCGACTGACCAGCTCCGCCTGCAATTGAGGCAATTGCCGCTCAAGAACGTGCGCCACCGCGCGCTCAACGATTTGCTGGAGTTCCTTGCTGTCCGCCATGCTCAAGAACCGAATCCCGAATCAACCTCGCAAGATCAACTTCGCCAGATCAGCCGCACAAAATCAACTTTACAAACTGAAGCACGTGAAGGCCCCTGAAAACGCAGGCAATCGCCTTGCTTTAACTGCTGATTATACGGCACTTGTACGGAGGCGGCAGGGTACTATAGTACCTGCTCATTCGCGTCACCCCAGGCTGAGCGGGCCTGCGGTGTGGCGCTTTCTCTTGCGACGTCGCTCTTGCATTAAACCGCGCCTGCACAGCGTCGCTCTTGCACTTTATCGCAAAGCCATGCTCGCGCCTACGGCAAAGCAGCGTGGCCAAAGACGGGTTACCAAGTCGAGTAACAGTTTCAGGAGGAACGTCTCTCGATCACATCTCTAGATCGGCTTCCTGAGCAAAGCGAAGGACCTCTGCATTGCCTGGCGGCGCCAACACTGCCGGCAAATTACAGAGATCCGTCGCTTCGCTCAGGATGACAAAGCGTCAAATGAGGCAATCCACGACGTGTCTTCATCAGAGGTTCCTTCGTGACCTTCGTGTCCTTTGTGGTTGAGGGTTTTGACCTGCGCGTCCCGGTGGTTGCGGGTCGCAGTGCTGCATCCCTTGAGCTGACTTCTGTGAGGATTGGGCAAAACTCCCGTTACCAAGTAGAATAAAGCTTCAGTTTCGCCGTAACATTACGCGCCGGCGTTATCTTTTTGCTGCACCCGAAAATACTGCATCGTCCTAACAATGGGAGCCATCCAAAACAAACTAGTAGGGCCTGTTACAGACGAGCTGGCGCTCGTCCAGGCGGCCAAGAAGGGCGACGACTCGGCCTTCGAGGAGCTGGTTCGCCGCTACGACCGGAACGTGTTCCGGATCGCGCAGCACATCACGCAGAACCGCGAAGACGCGGAAGACGTGGTGCAGGAAGCGTTCCTGAAGGCGTACGGAAACCTGGCGAAGTTTCAGGAGCAGTCGAAGTTTTATACTTGGCTGGTGCGCATTGCCGTCAACGAAGCGTTGATGAAGCTGCGCCGCCGGAAGCCGGAACGTACGGTTTCGCTGGACGAAGACATCAAGACGGACGACGATTCCCTGCCCCGCGAAATCGCGGACTGGAGTCCGAATCCGGAGCAGCAATATACGCAGGCTGAATTGCGTGAGATTTTGAGTAAGACAATCCAGGGGCTGCCCCCAGGCTTCCGGACGGTGTTCGTACTGAGGGACGTGGAAGGGCTTTCCACCGAAGAAACCGCGGCCGCACTGGAATTGAGCGTGCCTGCGGTAAAATCGCGGCTGCTGCGGGCTCGCCTGCAACTCCGCGAACGGTTGGGACGCTACTTCCAGAAACGCGAGGACAACAATGGGAAAAATGTTGGCCCGAAAATCGGCGATGTCAGTGGAGATGGCAACCAGTGAAATGCTCTGAATTTTTGCACGAGCTGACCGGGTATTTGGACGGCGTGCTCGACGAGAAGACGAAGGCCGAGTTGGAGAACCATCTTTCCTGGTGCCACAACTGCTACGTTGTCTGCGACACGACCAAGAAGACCATCGAGATCTACCGCGACTCCCAGCTCTACGAATTGCCTGAAGACCTCAGAACGCGCCTACGTTCGGCCATCATGAGCAAGTGCCAGCAGCACAAAAAGCGCGGCCCGCAGAGCGTGTAACCCAGCTTCTTTCGCAACAGCACTCAACCATTGTCATCCCGAGGAGGGCGCAAGCCCTCCGATGGACCTTACGATACGTGTGCAGAAGCAATAACGCCGTCGGGAACGCCCGTGGCGCACGCCCCGCGAAAGGTCCTCTCCTCGCTACATAAATCTTCGGCCCACGCGAGGTGGCCTCACGCCGACTTCGTCGGCGTTCAGGATGACAACAACTCAAAAACGTGTGCCAGGGGCGGCGCGAAGCCATACGCACACTGATCAGCGTGATGCGTGGCGCATGTGAAACGTTTTTCCTCTTGCCGTAACTATATCCAGTGAAAGGGCTTCCGAGCGATTCCATTGTGGGACGACGACGGCCACAAAAGCGAAACCATTTTCTTCATTGTTGAATCTAAGTAGTACAGTGGATTGCGCGCGCAGGCTCAGTGTGCGAGGGCGCAAGCAATCGCAGAAAACACTGGCAGAAGACCAGGGACTCGGGAATACCAGCCTGAGTGTGGAAGGTGGAGTCATGATTGGAAAACTATACGACGCTGTATTTGGCTGCAAGCATTCTCGCTACAGCTTTCCTGTAACCATTCGCGGAGCTGCGCAGCGTCCGCAGGCCGCGGCTTTGACGGGGACTTACGTCGCTTGCCTCGATTGCGGACGAGAACTTCCCTACGACTGGCAGGAGATGAAAGTTGTGACCTCGCCCGAGGAACATCGCGAGCATCTCGCGGAACTCGCCAAGCACGCGGCGTAAGGCAGCGGAGCGCAGGAGCGCAACTTCGTAAAAGCCGCTACTCCCGCGTCAGCCGAGCAATCAACTCTCGATGCTGTGGATACTCCCTCCCCAACTCCTCCCGCTTCGCCATCTCAAAATCCTCAAAGTCAAACCCTGGAGCCACAGTGCACCCCACCAGCGCCCACGACTTACGGTCCCGCACCTCCGACGCGAACCAGCATCCCGCCTTCACCACTGCCTGAAAGACTTCCCCCGCTTCTGCATCGCTGCCCAACCGAATCTCCGAAGAGCGCCCACCTTCGTCGATGATGTGCACGGCCAGCGACGCTCCCGCGTAGAAGTGCCAGACCTCGTCCGACCGCAGCCGGTGGAACGCCGAAAAATTCTCGCCCTCAAGCAAGAAGTAAATCGCCGTCGAAGCCGCGCGCGTACCCGTAAATCCCGCCGGCAGCGCTTCGGGTGCAATCGTCATTTCCGACCGATACGTCTGCCGGAAGTATCCGCCCTCCGGATGCGCTTCGAGCCTCAACCGCTCAATCCAGTATTCGGCAGTCCGTTTCTTCCCATTGTTCGCCATGAATCCCTCGACCACGAATCCATTCCGTCGCCACTGAGAATCAGCCGACGAAACCCGAAATGAAACGTTTCCAATCCTCCTCGCACTATGGCGATAGGAGATTTGCAATGCACCGCGACATCAGCCCGACGCCCGACTACGCCGCTGCCTGGATCATGACCTTATGGCGGGCACTCCACGGCAACGACGCCTCGAACGGAGAGATCGCAGCCCACGTCATCGCCAACCTCTCGCGCTTCCTGCCCGCCTGCGAAGCATCGTTCGGGATGCAGCCGCTGCCATCGCCGCCTCGTGCCGCGTGTCCCTACGGCCTCGAATGCGATGAGTCCGGAGATTACACCACCGATACAGAGTCTCACGGTGAAGAGCTTGAAGAGATGTGCAACCTGCAGTGCTTCGATCCCGACGACTTCAGCATTCATCACTACTACTTCAATTTCAAGGGAGTCTTCTACTGCCTCGATCGTCCCGCCTCTGCCTGCTTGCCGACCGCAGCCTGAAACGTGAGCGGGCCCCAACCTTCAGGCTTACCAACCGAGGGTTCACACCCAGCGCGGAAAGCCCCGCCCCTGCATCCTCTGCAAGGGCGGGGAAATATTGAGAAGATGTGCTCTTCTTGAACAGTAAATACTGAAGGGTCGCCCATTCTAACGTCGCGCCTCTTGCGACGTTAGAATGGGCGATCAGCTCATAGGATGCCGCAACGAATCCCTACTCGCCCGTCCCCATCATCAGAATGGGCGTGGTCGGCGCCGACGCCCCGCCTTCATTCTCCACGGTAATCGCGAAGGCCTTGGCCTCAGTTCCAGCAGGCAGCGGAGGATCGACCACCGTAGCGCTCCCGCGCGCATCGGGTTTGAACACGCCGGCCGGAATCGGCGCGCCCTGCGCCGGAATCAGCCACAGCTCATATGCTTTCTGCGGAGGCAGTGCCGGCATATTGCTGGCGACGAACACCAGGCTGCTGCGATCGCGCAGATAAAACGCCTTCCCCTGCGGCTGCACCGGAGTCTTCACCGACACCAGCGTGATGCGCTGTGCTTCCGGCGCGATGATCGGAGCCACAATTCGGCGCATATCCGCCAGATCCTTCGTCGTCGCCTCGACCCGCATGCTCACCGACGCAAGACTCTGCCGCAACCCCAGGTTTTCCTTCCACAACGACGTGGCAAACACAGTCACCGCCACCGTCGCCGCCCATCCCAACCACCCCCACCATGACCGTCTTCTCGCCAAACCGGCTGTCCCGTCCCTTCGTAGTCTTTCAGCAGCAGAGTTCGCAGTTTCCTTGGCCACCGCATCCAGCAACCGCTGCCGCGCCCGCGCCGGAGGCTTCGGCCCCAGCGTCGAAAGCGCCAACAGCGCCCCATCTCCGCGCAGCTGTTCGAGCTCGATACGGCAGGACGAGCAGGTCTCCAGATGCGTTTCAAGCCGAGCGCGTTCTTCTCCCGAGAGCGCGTCAAGCGCGTAAAGCGCCAGATCCTCGTCGAATTGTTCGTGTGCACTCATCTAAATGTTCGCGCGCCCATTTATCGCGCTGGGTGCCCCATCCTTAGCCGCGTTTTTCGCGGCTAGGGTGGGGATCTTGACTTCCCACCCCAATCTTCCCACCGTCACGTCTGAAACGCCTTCCGCAACGTAATCAACCCGCTGCGAATCCGCGTCTTAATCGTCCCCAACGGCTCGCCCGTCTTCCCCGCAATTTCCGAATGACTCATGCCCTCAAAGTACGCCATCTCCAGAGCGCTGCGTTGCGGCGCCGGCATCGTCCCTAAAATCTCGCGGACTTTCTGCGCGGCCCGCGAACGGTCCGCCTCCGCGGCCAGATCTGGAGCCACCGACACGATCACATCCTCAATATCTTTTTCCGGACGCCGCTTGCGCAACGAATCGATGGCGCGATTACGCGTAATCACCGCCAGCCACGACCCCAGACTTCCCCGCGCCGCATCGAACGCCCCCGGATTTCTCCACAACTGCAGAAACACCTCCTGCAGCACATCTTCGGCCGCCCCCGTGTCGCCCAAAACGCGCAACGCAACCGCATACACCACCGACGAGTAGCGGTCATAGAGCTCCGCCAGGGCGCTCTGGTCGCCTGATCTCATCGCCGTAACCGTAGCCTGATCTGGCTTAGTCCGGTCCGGCGCTGCCCCATGTCGTTCAGGACTCGACAAACGCTCTGTCTGTTCCTTCCCTAAGAGTACGTACCCGCCGCCCCGATCAGATTGAGCCCGCAACCTCTTGCACCCAAACCACATCCCGGGTGGGGATTTTGATCCCCTCGCGTTTGCCACCACACCGGGTGCACCACCTTAGCCGCGTTCTTCGCGGCTAGGGTGGGGATTTTGACTTTGATCCTGCGCGGAACGATTCACTGGCTCAACTTGATCGCCAGCTGCCGCTCCGGCTGCGTCATCTCTCCCCACAGCTTCTGCAGATCGACCTGCAGCGGCTGGTTCGCCGGATCCTTCCGCAGCGCCAGCGCAAACCAACGATACGCCGTCGGCAAATCCCGCGGCGTGCACAAGCCCGCCGAATACAGCGCGCCCATCTCAACCATGGCCTTCGAATTTGCTTGATCAGCCAGCGGCTTCAGCAGCCGCAGTCCTCGGTCGCAACTCTGTGGCACGCCCTGCCCGTAAAGATACCTCCGTGCCTCGGCGACCTGATCAACTCTGACTGGCGCGACTGCCGGACGCGGCTTCGGCGCAGGCCTCGCGGGGGCACTCTCCGGCTGAGCCGTGTCCGCAGCCGCAGTGGGCGCGGGACTCGCCGCTGCGGTGCCGCTTCCACTGCCAGAAACCGTGTCCCCGGAAGCACTCGGCGTCGAATTCGATGTAGTCGGACTCGCCTGCGCCGGAGCTGCTGCAACCGTCTGCGCCGGCGCGCTGCTCTGCCCGTTTGCCGGCGCGGCGCTCGCCGCAGGATTGGTACCCGCACCCGGACTCGCAGTAGAACCCTGAGCAGAACTCGGAGTTGAAGCTCCGCCAGCCGTATCCGTCGGTGAGGTAGCCGGCGCAGATGAGGGCGACGCGCCCGCCGGAGTATTCGATCCCGCAGGACTCGAATTCGAATCCGTCGCATCGGAAGTCGGTGCCGCGGCAGGCTTAGCAGCGCCCAATCCCAGCCATGGCGGCAGCCCCTGATTCTTCCACCGCAGATATCCGAACCCCACCGCCAGCGCCAGCGCAATCACGAACAGCACAAACTTCCACGTGCCGCCGCTCTTCGCTTCGTCGTCATCTTCCAGCAGGTAGTCGAGACTGCGAGACCCCGGCGCACTGCCCGGGTCAATGCTCAGGCTTCCCCGCCGCCGCGTCGCTGGCGGCGGATTGTTCAAGCCCAGAAAAGACGGCCCGCTGATCCCAGGAACTTGAGAAGAAGCTTGTTCTCGTACATCGTCCGAAAATGGCGCAGCCGCCCGGCTCGGCGAAGAGGTCGGCGTGCTCGCGGCCGAGACAGAAGGCGCTGAAGGGACTTGCCCTCCTGGCACTGCAGAGGGACGCGCCGGAGCCGCTGGAGCCGGCGCGGTCTCCGCTCTGCCCGGCGAGTCCGCCTGCAGCAGCGTGGCTCCGCACATCCCGCAGAAGCGGTTTGTCACCGGATTGTCATTGCCGCAGCGAGGGCAGCGCAAGCGTCCTCCAGGTTGTAGGTGCCGATGTACCTATAGCTTACGATAACTCCAAGCTTGGATGCACCGCGAAGACCGCGCGGGAGCAAGTTAGTAATGCCGGTCTGCGCAGAACCGACAAGAATGAGAAGAGAGATATTCAGAAGAAGATTCAATCAGGCGCCGCCTGAAGCGACGCCTCTGAGAAGCTGATCGGTAACTCTGCGAGCTCCGCGGTTAAGAGCTTTTGGATTTCACTATGCTCGTGCGGAAGCCTCTAACCGCCAAGTTCGCTAAGAAAAGCCGCGAAGGACGCAAAGAAAAACAGCTCGTCACTCCAATTCCGACCACCGTAACGACCTGGGTGTAAGATATTCTGCGAATTTGTGAAGCCACGGAGGTTCGCCATGGCTCGACGTTCGGCGCTATATCTCACCGCATGTTTCTTCCTGCTGACTTTTTCGACCACTCTGGCCGCCTCGCAGGATACAAGCCTCGACTCCGTCAACGTTGACGGCAAGGCCATGGGGGGCTTGCTGCTCAGGAGAGTTCAGCCCGTCTACCCGCCGCTGGCCCGCCAGGCGCGCATTCAGGGCACGGTCGTGTTGTCCGCGGTTATTAACAAATCGGGCGAGATCGTTGACCTCAAGCTAATCAGCGGCCATCCCATGCTCGCGCCCGCGGCCATCGCAGCCGTGAAACAGTGGAAGTATCAGTCGTACATGCTTAACGGCGAGGCCGTCCCGGTGAAGACCCAAATCCAGGTCAACTTCACTCTGTCGGAGAATCCAACCGGTACGATGGCCAGTATTCCGGGAACGAATCCCCATCTTCAGATTCGGGAAGGCGCGATGCGCGCTCTCCGCATCCAGACGATCGATCCCATCTATCCGCCACTCGCCCTCCAGACGCATGTGCAGGGTTCGGTCATTCTGATCGTGGTCGTCAATTCGTCGGGAGACGTTGAAAATCTGGCTCCGATCACCGGCCCTCCCATGCTCGTCGAGGCCGCCACCGAAGCCGTGAAGCAATGGAAGTACAGGCCGTATCTGCTGAACGGCGAAGCCGTGGAAGTACAAACGACGGTGCGCATCAACTTCGCGCTCTCCGGTGATGACGACGCGCGAGGCTCCGTGACCGACGCTCCGGTGGAGACATCAACGGGCGGCGACGTGATCGGCGTTGTCGCTCCCGCACCCCCGCCAGGTAGCCCGTTGCCGAAACGCATTCGCGTGTCTTCGGGCGTCGCACAGGGACTGCTGCTCAGCAGAGTACAACCCGAATATCCTGCCGACGCCAGGGAGTCGCGGATTCAAGGAGTCGTCGTCCTGCAGGCGACCATCGACAAGGAAGGCAACATCGTGCAGCTGGAATTAGTCAGCGGTCATCCTATGCTCGCGCCCGCCGCCATCGAAGCCGTGAAGCAATGGAAGTACAAGCCGTATCTTCTGAACGGCGAGCCCATCGAGGTCGAGACACAAATCCAGGTCAACTTCACCCTCTCCGAATAGCGCCCAAGCCAGCTTCGTGAGGTTCCCTGAGCCGCGAGGCGGCGGAAGAATAAAGCCCACGGCGCAAGCCGTGGGTCCACTGGCGTGGCAAACGAACCAGCCCCAAGGGGGCGAAAGAGAGCTTCTCCAGACGGTCCGCCCCCCAAACCAAAGTCACTCCCAACCCGCCCCCCGACGCTTTACGATCTACGCGGAGAGCTAACCGGGAGAACCATGCGCCGCAAGAACTACAAATGGGTAGCGACCGCCGTCGGCATCTACCTGTTCATCATGTGGTCGGCCTACCGCTGGTCGATCCGTCAGATACCGGACGACGGCCCCATCCTCGCCCACATTGAAAAGGAAGCCGTTCGCAAGGGACTCGAGCAACGCGCCGAAGAAGCCCGCAAGCAGATCGCGCCTCCCACAGACGAGGCCCGCCTCAACGCCGCCGGACCCGCCTACGTCGCCGCGCGCTACGACGCAACCCACGTAGTCTTCATGGTGACCACCGACACCGAATCGCGCTTTCCAGTTTCCGCCCACACGCCGAACGGATCTCCCACCCGAATCTCTGCCCCCGCTCGTCCCGCAGCGCCGCTCGCCGGATTGCAGGAGTTGTGGGAGCCGGATTCCCAGTCGCTTCACTTTTTCCCCAAGATCATTCAGACCACGCAGCCCGGCGATCAGTGGACCATGAACCTCGATCCCGCCTCGACCATCGCCGTCGCCATCGAGCGCCCCGTGATCGCGCCCCTCGGATGCAGCCTGGCCATCGGCTTTCTCGCCAGCGTCCCGCCTGAGCAGCAATCCGCCTTCGCCGCCTCGCGCAGCGAATACTTCGCCCTGCGCCGCGCCCCCGTCGAATCCGCCATTCCGCCGGTCAACCTGCCCGCCGGAGAAGCGATCGGCGAGATCGGCTGGCCGCAATCGCGCGGGCTCAACACCGAAATCGAGACTCAGCTGAACGGGCGCATGAAGCAGGAACTCGCCCGCATCGACGCGAGCCTGCACGCCAACGCCCACAGTCCCGGAGCTACCGCCACCGATATGCCCGTCGGCAACGTGCGCCCTTACCTGAAAGAATGGCTCCGCGCCGATCGCGCCCTCGCCCGCGGAGAAGGCACGCTCGACTACGACATCCGCGCCTTCCACCTCGCTCCCGACGGCCAGCCGCGCCTCTACGTGCGCGCCCGCTGGAAGCTCTCCGACGCGCCCGTATTCCTGATGAGCGCCTGGTTTAGAGCAGAAACGTCCAAAGCAGAAACCCCCAAAGCAGAAGCGCCCAAACCGAATGCGCCCGCGGCAGCTTCAAGCGACTCGGCGCTGGCCACCGACCAAGCTGTGTTGCTCTCCGCCGATTCCAGTTGGTCGGCTGCTATGCGCAACGGCGAGGCTCCCGCCGCGCTCGGCGAGAACCTCGACTTCCAGACCATCCTCAACGAATTCGACGCCGACCACGACGGCTGGGCTGAACTGCTCATCCACTCCCAAGACGCTGCCTCCACCACCATCGGCCTCTACCTCTACACCGACGTAGGCCTGGTCCCCATGAAGACCCCGTTGCGCCGCGACGCCCAATCCCCTGAATCCTGCATCGACCCGTAGGGCGTTTCGCGACTCTGGGCGCGAATCAGATCGAAGGGAAAATCCCCACTCTAAAATCGCAAAGGACGCGATTTTAGAATGGGCCACCCTCCCCTCTTTCTGTTTTCTGACTGGGTATATGCCTCACTATTTTTTTATACCGATCTCCTAAAATCCTTGTTTCCGCGGGGTTGCAGCTGAGGGGTATGCCGGGGCATGGCCAAAATCCTGAGCCGCAACCACTTACGGGCAAAATCTTTCGGAATAAGGAGTTAGGCTCGGACTTCGCCTCGGAGCTCGGGGTCCACGAAGCAGAGAAATTTCTGGGATAGCCGTTGCGCATCGATCAAGCTTGCGCTTCTTAGAATTCCCGGTAAAGGTTGTTCGTCACACGATTTGGGCTTGTGGCTGTGGAAAACGATCGCCAGGTTTTGGGACCGTTTCCGAAGTTACGCCGCCCCTTTGACAGGTCAGGACAGGCTTTGTCGCCTTAGGCGCAATAAGAGGCCTACACCAAAGCCTGGCGGGGAAAGCAGGTTCCTCCACTGCGCCGTCGCGTTCGCTCTGGCTTCGGTCGGAATGACAAATCAATTTCGGCGGTCTTCCACGTCATTCCCCCGAGGACGTTCTAATGCAGACGTGCCCTTGCATTCCTTCAGTGGTCAGGATATTGTATATACAGAAACGTCAAGACGAGGCCGTGGAATTCACCTGGGACGACCCGAAGAATCGGGCCAACCAACGGAAACACGGCATCAGCTTCGAAACTGCGAAGCTGGTCTTTGACGATCCGCTGCATGTGTCCGTGCAGGATCGTGAGGTCGACGGCGAAGCGCGCTGGCAGACCATCGGGATAGTCGGCGGCATTCATGTCCTGCTGGTCGCTCACACTGTAGATCGGGAGGAGGATACGGAACTCATCCGCATCCTCTCCGCTCGGAAGGCGACGCGCCGGGAACGGAGAATCTATGCGCAAGGCATCTAGAAAAACGGAATTGAAACTCGCGGGACGAGCCCTGACCTCAAAGCAAAAGAAAGAGCTGAAGGCTCTGGCTGCCCTGCCGGACGACGAGATCGATACTTCCGACATCCCCGAACTGCCGCCCGGCGCGTGGAAGGACGCGGTACGCGGCCGCTTCTATCGTCCCATCAAACAGGCCGTCTCCATGCGCCTCGACTCCGACGTAATCGCCTGGCTGAAGAAACAAGGCAAGGGATACCAGACCCGCGCCAACAGCATCCTGAGGCAGCGGATGCTGGATGAACTCCGCCGCGCGTGAAGAAGGGCCCCTCCCGGCGGACGCGGCAGTGGTTTCCACCCTTGCGAAGAATGCAAGGATGGGGCACCCGGCAGGGGCAGAAGTTGGGGAACGTCCCGTCTGTCCCCTGATTTATCCCCAACTTGAGAGTGTATCGTCGTGTCGTCTAGGGATTAATACCCCTGATCTTCATGAGTTGCTCGTAGCGCTGGTCGTAGACCTCCTTGACTTCGGGAATCGGCATCAGCGCGTTCCACATCTGGTGAATCCGTTCGTTGATGCGGGCTCCGTCGTCGTCGAACTTGAAGTAGGCCTGAACCTCCGTGATCATGCACAACAACACCAGCGCCGCTCGTCCGATGTGGGAGGAAAACACTCTTTCATGGGCGTCGTCGATCTTTTCTCTTTCTTCATGGGGAGCAGAGTCTTTGATATAGAACATTCCCGCACTTAACAATCCCTCGAAGCCACCGTGGGCCATCGCCGAGTATTCGCGCCATCGCCCGTAGAGAAATATCTTCAGGAAGTCCTGATGCGGAGTCGTAACGCCGCCTGGTTTCTTGTCCAACATATACTTCCCCAACGTCGGCCAAGCAGGAGTGGTCAATACATCCGCCGGTACAAGGTCTACTGCGCGAATTTGAAAGTCCAAATCATCGCGCCCGTTGCTAATCCATTTGTCCCACTCCGGGCGACCGCCGTATCGTTTTTCTTCCTCGCTGAACCCCTCAAACGCTTTACGGTATCCGCTCTTTCGGAACCAAGGACCGTTTGCGCGAGGGTCCTCGAGAATGGCCGTAATATTGTAAAAACAGTCAATCATGTTTCGAACGAGTGGTAACGTGACGATGCTGTATTGGAGCCTCCAGTTAGGATCGTTCTTGCGAGTCTCGTCCGCGTTTAAATAGAACAAGCAGTTGTAGGTGTACATTACCTGCCGCATTAGAACGTGTAGGTCGATCGAAACGAATCCAGGTGCAGGGCTGAGCTTCGGAGCTGCTTCGCGCTTCAACTTCTGCGCAATTACTTCGGCCAGCTTCACAAGCGGTTCTTGGAACTTGGACGCATCTATGTAATACACAAGTCCCTCATTAGAAAGTTGAGCCATTAGTTGCATTATAGGTCAACCAAGCGACAGTCACCACCACATTGCACCAGACTGGTGTAGAATGGTGCCTATGGCAACCGCCAAGCGTGTTCGGTCGAAAGAGTCATCTGTCCGACGAGTTCGTCGAAGCGTTTCCCTTCCTGCGAAAATTGCGAAGCAGGTGGAAACTATCGCCCGGCAGCGCGATCTGAGCGACAACCGCGTGCTGGTCGAACTGATCGAACAAGGGATTGAAGCCAGCCGCCAGAAGGAAAAGGCGTTTTTCGAACTGGCTGAGCGCTTTCGGACGGCCAGCGATTCCGAGCAGGTCAAGCAATTGGGAGACGAGTTGGGGCGTTTTGTATTCGGCGAGTAACATTCACCGCGAGCTTCCGGGTGGATCATGCCTCAGATCGAAAGCTGGTCCCGCCTTCCCTCAGGCGTCCGCGACCATCTTGTGGAGCGAATGCACGACCGGAAGATCGGATTGGAAGACCTGAATCAACTCCGTATCTGGATCGACTCGAAGCCGGTCGTCCCGGAAGGGCCGTGGTACCGGGACTTCGGGTCGTTCAAACTCTGTGGTGAAGGCAGGTATCCGAAGACGTTCTTGCTTTCGGGACAAGTCGCAAGGGGCGTTCAGGTTTGAGAGCTGCGCCGAGGCGCTCTCGATCCTCATCCTTTACCCGCCCTTCGCCCCCGTGGTACTCTGTAAGCGTCACAAACGACAATCGATAAAGACAGGAGCACATCAGGTTAGTGCTAGCCAGAGAGCAAAAGAAATCCCTCATTGACCAGTACGGTACGCATACAACCGATACCGGAAGTCCGGAAGTTCAGATCGCGTTGTTGAGCGAACGCATTGGGCAATTGACGGAGCACTTCAAGACGCACCAGAAAGACCACGGCTCGCGCCGCGGCCTTCTCATGCTGGTCAGCAAGCGGCGTCGCTTGCTCGACTACCTCAAGAAATACGATTCCGAGCGCTATAAGACGGTCATCACGAAACTCGGCATCCGCAAGTAACAGCTTGGCCTGGGGAACTGCCCTTCTTCCGCGGCGGCATCATACGGGGGATGGGAAGTCAAAATCCCCGCCCTGTCGCGCAAGCGCGACAAGGACGGGGCACCCGATTCGGGACACCCGATTTGATCCTTCAGGCAATTTCTTGGAATCCGTCTCCGTGGGAGACGAGCCAGCATTGAGGACCTTCCACACGTGCATCTTTTAGAGCGACCCTCACCTACTCATCGTGGGCACAGCCCGCGAGTGGGAAGGCTGTGGTTTGTCGATCCCTCTCAATCCCTATCACGATCCTGGAGCAAGCCTCGGGCCCAGCTAGAAGCTAGGAGCCAGAAGCTAGAAGCTGTCTTACAAGGATTGAACATCCAAAGGACTGAATTATGAAACCAGAACCAACCAGCATTACCGTAGACCTTGCCGGCGGCAAACAACTCTCATTTGAAACAGGGAAATTAGCCAAGCAGGCGCACGGATCCGCCGTGGTCCGCATCGGCGACAACGTTGTGCTCGCCACCGCCACGGCCAACGCCGACCCGCGCGAAGGCATCGACTTTTTCCCGCTCACCGTGGACTATCGCGAATACACCTACGCCGGCGGACGCATCCCCGGCGGCTTCATCAAGCGCGAAGGGCGCATGAGTGAGCGCGAAGTGCTCACCAGCCGCCAGATCGACCGCCCGGTGCGGCCCATGTTCGAAGAAGGATTCAAATGCGAGACCCAGGTCATCGCCTTCGTGCTGTCGGCCGACAGCGATAACGATCCTGACGTTTCGGGCATTAATGCCGCGTCAGCCGCGCTGACGCTTTCCGATATTCCGTTTCTTGGGCCGATTGGAGCCGTGCGCATCGGTTTGGTCAATGGACAGTTCATCGTGAATCCGACCTATACCGAGATGCGCGAGAGCCTGCTGAACATCATGGTCGTCGGGACGTCTGAAGCGATCGTGATGATCGAGTCGGGCGCGAAAGAAGTGAAAGAAGAAACCGTCGTCGACGCGATCGAGTTCGGGCATACCGAGATTAAGAAGATCTGCGCGGCGATTAAAGAACTGCAGTCCAAAGTCGGCAAGCCAAAGCGCAAGGTCGAGCCTCCGGTGTTCGACGAGGCGTACTACAACGATCTGAAGAAGAAAGTCGGAGCGGAACTCACCGACGCTCTCGATACGAAGAAGCATCCTAAGGCGGAAAGCTACACTCTGGTCAAGGACATCAAGAAGAAGCTGCAGGCCGAGATTCCGGAAGACGACAAGAAGGCGCTCGAAAAACTGAAGACTTATTACGAGACGCTGCGCGAGCGCATCTTCCGCGAGGAAGTGCTGGAGAAAAAGCGCCGTCCCGATGCGCGCGCCTTCGACGAAGTCCGCGACATCTGGATCGAAGCCGGCATCCTCCCCAGAACCCACGGCAGCGCGGTCTTCACCCGCGGCGAAACTCAAGCCCTGGTAACGACCACGCTGGGCACTAGCGACGACATGCAGCGCCTCGAAGGTTTCGAAGGCGAAGCCAAAAAACGCTTCATGCTGCATTACAACTTTCCGCCGTTTTCGGTGGGTGAGGTTGCGTTTTTGCGTGGAGCGGGGCGGCGCGAGATTGGACACGGAGCGCTGGCCGAGCGCGCGATTTCGGCGGTGCTGCCTACTGAAGAGAAGTGGCCTTATGCAATGCGCGTGGTCTCTGACATTCTGGAGTCGAACGGGTCTTCGTCGATGGCTACAGTCTGCGGCGCTTCGTTGTCGCTGATGGATGCAGGCGTTCCGCTGAAGGCTCCCGTGGCCGGCGTTGCGATGGGGTTGGTGAAGGAGGGCGAGAAGTACGCCATCCTGACCGACATTGCGGGCGCGGAAGATCATTACGGCGACATGGACTTCAAAGTTGCCGGCACGAAAGACGGCATCACTGCGCTGCAGATGGACATTAAAGTTGCCGGCATCACCTCGCAGATCATGCGCGAGGCGCTGGCACAGGCACAGCGCGGACGGATGCACATCCTCGGCAAGATGGACGAAGTGATCACCACGGGGCGCGAGAAGATTTCGGATTACGCGCCGCGCTTCTACACCGTGCAGATTCCGGTCGACAAGATTCGCGACCTGATCGGGCCGGGTGGAAAGGTGATTCGCTCGATCGTCGAGCAGACCGGAGTGAAGATCGATGTGGAAGACTCCGGACTGGTGAAGGTGGCGTCGAGCGACCAGACGTCGGCGGCGAAGGCGCTGCAGATGATTGGCGACATCACGGCTACGGCCGAGGTGGGCAAGACTTATCTCGGGAAAGTCACGCGGCTGGCCGATTTCGGCGCGTTCGTCGAGATTATTCCGGGAACCGACGGCTTGCTGCACATCAGCGAAGTGGCCGAGCATCGCATTGCCGATGTGCGCGACGAGTTGAAGGAAGGCGATCAGGTGCTGGTGAAGGTGCTGGCCGTCGAAGGAAACCGCATACGGCTTTCGCGCAAGGCGATTCTGAAAGAGCAGCGCGCGAAGATGGGTGGAGGCGCGCCGCCGGTGGAAGGTGAAGGCGGAGTGCAGGCGGCGGAAGGTGAACATGTTCCGGTTCCTGCGGGGACTGTCGTGATTGAGGGCGGCGGAGATTTTCCGGATGAGGCGGAGGGCGAGCCGAACTTCAATCGCGAAGGCGGAAGTCATCCGCGGCCGCCGATGGGCGATCGTGGACCGGATCGCGGTGGAGATCGTGGAGGACGCGGCGGGCGGCCTGGCGGCGGAGGACGTGGACGCGGGCGCGGTGGACGTCCGGGCGGCGGTGGTGGCGGACGGCATGGCGGCGGTGGTGGTGGACGCCACTAGAAGTTTGCCACGGATTTTCACGGATAACAAATCACTTGCGTTAGGTTATGGGGCCGCCACACAGATGGCGGCCTTTTTATTTGCTTCTTGAAGTTCCCTGCTCTGTTTTCCATAGAGAGCGACCGAAATCTCTTTGAACTTTGTGCATCCCACTATATGTATATACATCTATTATGGGCATGAACCCTCTACCCAAGCTGCCTTGCCTGTGCAGCAATGTTCGACGGGCTTCACGGGCGCTTACTCAACTTTATGGGGAGGCGTTGCGGCCGGCGGGGGTGAATGCCACTCAATTCACGGTTCTGCAGGCGCTCTCGCTGACCGGGGAAATCTCGCAGGGCAGGCTCGGGGAGATTCTGGTGCTGGACAGCACGACCCTGACTCGGACTCTGGCGATCATGAAAAGAGAGCGGTGGATCGCGGAGCGGCGCGGGGAGGATCGGAGGGAACGCCGGCTCAAACTGACGAGGACCGGAGAGTCGCAGCTGGCGCAGGCTTCGCGTGAGTGGGAACGGGTGCAATCGCGGCTGCGAAAGCGATTGGGGGCGGAGAGGTGGAACGATCTATTTCGGCTTACGCATGAAGTCACAACATTGGTTACGAATGGAGGAGATGCATTATGAAGCATTATGGCAAGTTCACGCTGAGTATCATCGCCGCATGGTTTGCCTTCGCCGTCACTGCCTCGGCATTCCATTTGTTCGAAAACGCCTTCAATCGAATCGGAGTTTCGGTTGCGGTGGCGGCCCTCACTCCGATTCTTGTCTTTGGCCTCTGGTATACGGCTTCTGAGAACTTTCGGCAGTTCGTTCTGTCGCTCGATGCGACGATTCTGACCGCGGCTCAACTGGGGAGGCTCGTTGGATTCACTTTCGTTCTGCTGCAGGCCCACGAACTTCTGCCGGCGGTATTTGCCTTCCCTGCCGGTTACGGCGACATGATCGTCGGATCGACGGCCACTTTAGCGGCGTGGAAACTTGCGAATCCTTCCCGGCGGTTGGGCTTCATTGCCTGGCAGATTCTGGGAATCGCCGATCTGGTGGTGGCTGTCGGAGTTGGCACGACCACTCCGCTGTTCAATCCCCATGGCGTTCCCATGGGACTGATGACGGTTCTGCCGCTGAGCCTCATCCCCACGTTTTTCGTCCCGCTCTTCTTGATTTTCCACTTGATTTGCATTGCCCAGGCGCGAAGATGGCCGTCGGCCTCTTACGCGACGGCGAAGAAGATTCAACCTGCCGGCGCATAAGTCGGTTCGACTGAAAAACGCGATTCCGGAATTAGCCGCGGTCAAGAGATTTTAACCGCTAAGATCGCTAAGAAAATCCGCGAAGGACGCTAAGGAAAGCATTCGCCGTCGAGGCTGAATCCGGATACTAAGACTATTCTCGCTCGTTGACTCGTGCGGGCCGCGTCCGTAAGATGGGGCGGCCCTGCGGCGAGTGTTTGACTCTCGCAGTTTGACTTTCGCAGTTTGAGTTTCGCAGTTTGAATCTCGCAATGCAGGAGCAGGAGATCCCATTTCAATGATCGGGCAGACCATTTCGCATTACCGCGTCGTGGAGAAGCTGGGCGGCGGCGGTATGGGCGTGGTTTACAAGGCGGAAGACGTGAAGCTGGGGCGGTTTGTTGCGCTCAAGTTTCTACCTGATGATGTGGCCAAGGATCCGCAGTCGCTGAGCCGGTTTGAGCGCGAGGCCAAGGCCGCCTCGGCGTTGAATCATCCGAATATCTGCACCATCTACGAAATTGACGACCAGCACGGGCAGGCGTTCATCGCCATGGAGTTTCTGGATGGGATGACGCTGAAGCATCGGGCCGCGGGGCGCCCGCTGGACATCGAGACGCTGCTGGCGCTGGCGATCGAGATCGCCGACGCGCTGGATGCGGCGCACGCGGAAGGCATTATTCACCGCGACATCAAGCCGGCGAACATTTTTGTCACCAAGCGCGGCCACGCCAAGGTTCTCGACTTCGGGTTGGCGAAAATGGGGACGGCGGGCGCGTCCTCTTCGAGCAAGATTGCTTCGGCCAACACCGCGACGGGCACGATCGACGAGCAGCACCTGACCAGCCCCGGCTCGACTTTGGGAACTATTGCTTACATGTCGCCAGAACAGGCGCGGGCCAAGGACCTGGACGCGCGCACCGATCTGTTTTCGTTTGGAGCCGTGCTCTACGAGATGGCTACCGGGCAATTGCCTTTCCGGGGAGAAAGTTCGGCGACGATCTTCGATGCGATTTTGAATCGAGCTGTGGTGCCTCCGGTGCGGCTGAATCCGGATGTGCCGGCGGAGCTGGAGCGCATCGTCAATCGCGCCCTGGAAAAAGATCGCGAGCTGCGTTACCAGCATGCCTCCGACATGCGCTCGGAATTGCAGCGGCTGAAGCGCGATACAGACTCGGGGCGCGTGTCGGCGAGCGCCGTGCCGGTGGCGGAGAGCGGATCGGCAATTGCGGTGGGGCCTGGGGCTTCGTCTGTTCCGGCGATTTCCGCTGCGGCGACTTCAGCCGCTTCTGTGCCGGCGATTTCTTCCTCTGTGGCGCCTGCGTCGTCCGCGAATGTGAGTCGCGCGGATGGCTCCGGGTCTGCGGTTACGGTTGTGGCGGCGGCGAGTTCGCGGATGAGGATACTGCTCCCGGTCGCACTATTCGTGCTGGCCGCGGTGGTGGCCGGAGCGCTTTATCTTCGATCACGTTCGAGTGCGCCCGCAGCAAACGTGCTTACCGAGAAAGACACGGTGGTGTTGTCTGATTTCGCGAATACCACATCCGATCCGGTCTTTGACGGCACGCTCAAGCAGGCGCTGGCCGTGGATTTGGGGCAGTCGCCGTTTCTGAATATTCTTTCTGACCGCAAAGTGGGCGAGACGTTGAAGCTGATGGGGCGCACTCCTACCGATCACGTTACCGCGGAAGTGGCGAAGGAACTTTGCCTGCGCACCGGGAGCAAGGCGGTGATCGGCGGATCGATTTCGAACCTGGGCAGCCAATATATTGTCGGCCTGGATGCGGTGGCGTGCAGCACGGGCGACAACCTCGCAAAGGAACAGGCGGAAGCATCGAGCAAGGAGGGCGTGCTCAAGGCTCTGAGCACGGCGGCGACGGCGCTGCGATCGCGGCTGGGCGAGTCGCTCGCGTCGGTGCAGAAATTCGATGTGCCGGTGGAGGCGACTACGCCGTCGCTGGAAGCGCTGAAGGCTTACAGCATGGCCATTACGACCAGCCGAACCAAAGGAGATTCCGAAGCGATTCCGTTTATGAAGCGGGCGATCGAACTCGATCCGAATTTTGCCATCGCTTATGAGGGATTGGCGATCGAATACGGAAATCTGGGACAGGCTACGCTGGCCGCGGAAAACGGCAAGAAGGCTTACGAGTTGCGCGACCGCGTCAGCGAGCGCGAGCGCTACCGCATCACGGCTTATTACTTTAACGACGTGCTGGGGGAACTGGAGCAGGGCACGGAAGCTTACGAACTGTGGGCGAAGAGTTATCCGAGGGATGCGGTGCCGCTGGGCAATCTGGCGGTCGATTATTCAGTGCTCGGGCAATATGACAAGGCGATCGCCGCGGCCGAGGCGACGAAGCAGTTGTCGCCCACCATCGTTACTTATGGAAATCTGGCGAGCTGGTATTTGGCGGAGGGGCGGATCAAGGAGGCTCGTGACACTTTAGCGGAGGCGCAGCAGAAGGGTTTTGATGGACTGGTTCTGCGCAGCAATCTTTACGGGCTGGCGTTTCTTGCCGGAGATAACGCCGAGATGGAGAAGCAGTTGGCGTGGACGGCGGGGCGTCCCGGGGAAGAAGACCAGATGCTCAACAACGCAGCCGATACGCAGGCTTATTACGGGCGGATGGAAAAGGCGCGGGACTTTTCGCGGCGCGCCGTCGACTCGGCAGTGCGGGCGGATTCGAAAGAGACGGCGGGAGTCTGGCTGGCGTTTCAGGGGCTGCGCGAGGCTGAAGTTGGCAACAATAGCGAAGCACAGCAGGCAGTGGCAAAAGGTCTGGGGATAAGTCCGGGGCGCTATGTGAAGATACTCGCGGCTTTGGCGCTGGCGCGATCGGGCGGCGCGGCGAAGGTGAAACCGACGCTGGAGGCGGCGGAAAAGGCCGAGTCCACGAATACATTTCTGAAGGTGTATTGGTTTCCGATCATCGAGGCTTCGATCGACATGGATGAGTCTGCGCCGGACAAAGCGATTCTGGCGCTCGAGCCGGCGCTTCCCTATGAGCTGGGCGGAAATATTGGATGGATCTATCCCGCATACATTCGAGGGCAGGCTTACCTGGCGCAGAAGAATGGTCGGGCGGCGGCGGTGGAATTTCAGAAGTTGATCGATCGTCCGGGGCTGGTGCAGAACGGAATCCTGGGACCGCTGGCGCACCTGCAGATCGGGCGGGCTTACGCTTTGTCGGGCGATTCGGCGAAGGCTAAGGGCGCGTACCAGGACTTTTTCGCGCTATGGAAAGATGCCGATGCGGATTTGCCGATTCTGAAGCAGGCGAAGGCGGAGTACTCGAAGCTGCCGTGAGGAATCAGGAACAGCGGAAAAATAAAAGCCCGGCCTGATCGGGGCCGGGCTTCTCTCCTGCTTGAGTTGTCCAACGTGCTAGGCAGTCGCGGCTCTCTTGGAGCGACTTTCCGCGGCGATGGGATGAGCTACTTTGCGCACGAGGAAGGGTTGCAGATTCGTCTCTGAACCCGCCGCCTCCATACTGACAATCGAGTGTCCAGGTACGCAGGTAACGAAATAACGCTCACCGTTGGGGCTGGTAACTTCAAACTTGCCGGACTCGCCCTGTAGAGCCTCGGCAACGTCGTAAGTCGAGATGCTGTCATTGAGTTTCATGGGGACTTGCCTCCAGCTTGAGTTCACCTACCTAGGGAGGATCTTGGTTTCCATCGTAGAACAGGGCACGATGAAGTAAAGGGACGTGCTCTAAATTTTTCGATGTCGAGTTCAAATTCGGGAAGTGTATTCCCGTGAGTTCCAGTGAGAGCGTGGGCTCGCCAATTTGGCAGCAGCGCGATCCGCTAGCTGCGAGGAAGACCTTTCTAGACTTCGTCTTGTTCTTTCAATCTGGCGATTACGCCGAAATCTTCCAGCGTTGTGGTGTCGCCTTTTACGTCGCCACTGCTGGCTAATTCGCGCAGGAGGCGGCGCATGATTTTTCCGCTTCTTGTTTTGGGCAGGGTGTCGGTGAAGCGGATGTCGTCGGGCTTAGCGAGGGCCCCGATTTCTTTCGCGACCCACTTGCGGAGCTCTTCTTTCAGTTCCAGGGTGGGAGCTCTTCCCTGCTGCAGCGTCACGAATGCGGCGATAGCCTGGCCTTTCAGTTCGTCGGGACGGCCGACCACCGCGGCTTCCGCTACGGACGGATGTGCGACCAACGCACTCTCAACCTCCATGGTGCTGAGGCGGTGGCCGCTGACGTTGAGCACGTCGTCGACGCGGCCCATGATCCAGAAATATCCGTCTTTGTCTTTGCGCGCGCCGTCGCCGGTGAAATACAGGCCGGGAATCTGCGACCAGTAATTTTTCACGTAGCGATCGGGATCGCCGTAGACGGTGCGCAGCATTCCGGGCCAGGGGCGCTTGATGGCGAGAAATCCTCCGCTGCCTTCGGGGACGGATTTTCCGTCCATGGTGACGATGTCGGCGACCACGCCGGGGAACGGTCGCGTGGCGGAGCCGGGCTTGGTCGCGATTGCGCCGGGAATAGGTGTGAGCATGATGTGGCCGGTTTCGGTCTGCCACCAGGTGTCGACGATAGGGCAGCGATTGCCGCCGA
>Ga0074044_10000098_pt1 | contig 86375 bp, 69 predicted proteins | sample BogForMeECP23OM1_FD_94443 | JGI IMG/M metagenome (GOLD analysis project Ga0074044, IMG submission 94443) | Bog forest soil microbial communities from Calvert Island, British Columbia, Canada - Bog Forest MetaG ECP23OM1 | ecosystem: Environmental > Terrestrial > Soil > Wetlands ...
AAAACGTCGTCGAGCATATGCACGGGCGTCGCCGGATTAATCACCGCACCCGGCTTGCAGCCATGCGACTCAATCAGATGGAGCGTCCGGTCCAGATGAACACAGGCTTCCTGATGGACAGAGATCCAATTCGCGCCGGCCTCGGCAAATGCCGGAATGAATTCATCGGCATTTTCGATCATCAAGTGGCAATCGAATGTCACATCTGGAATGGTTTTGCGAAGCGAGGCCACTACGGGCGGCCCAATCGTGATATTCGGCACGAAGTGCCCGTCCATTACATCAAGATGCAAAACTGTGCCGCCGCCGTCGAGCGCGGCTTTTGCCTCGACGCCCAGTTGCGCAAAGTTCGCAGACAAAATCGAGGGTGCCAGTTCAATGACGGAAGCCACTTCAGCGCTCCTCTCGGTTGCACAACATTCGCACGAAGTTCGATTATACGCGAGAGCGGCCGGATACCTTCGCGAAATGGCTAGACGCAAATCTGGCCGTTAACAGCGAGGTTGAAGCAAGGCACGCTCGATTCGCTCAAGGCACGGCAATGGTTCGGTGTTCGTTGCTGCTCTGGCGCGCCAGTTCGAGTAGGCGCATCACGTCGAGCGCCCACTCCGGAGTTACCGCCAGCGTCGCCTTGCCAAGGAGCACGTCGCGCAGATTGGCGTAGAAGTCTCGATAGTCACAGGTCGCGGAAGGAACGCGGCGGTGGGTGAGCGTGCCATTCTCCGAAAGGGTCAGCAGACCCCAATTCTCTTCCGGCTCCGCGCCCCACGCCGCGCCGGTGGGAATGTAGCCGCGCCGTAAATTGCTCTCTTGCGGATCAACGGTTTGCTTCACGAATGCGCCTTGCGTTCCGTGAAGCGTGAATCGCGAACGAGTTGCTGCAGCCAGAATGGAGGACCGCAAGTCCGCGCGCAAGCCGTGTGGGTAGTGAAAAGCGAGGTCGAATGCATCGTCCGCGACAACACCTTCGCGCTCGACGCGAATATCAGCTGTGAGTGCTTGCGGCATGCCGAAGAGCAAGAGTGCGTGGTCAATCAAGTGCGGCGCAATGTCAAAAAAAATGCCAGTGCCGGGGCCGGAGCGTTCGCGCCAAGCACCAGGGCGAAGTTGAGGACGAAAACGATCGTAATTCGACTCGAAGCGAACGATGCGCCCCAGCAAGCCGCTCGCAACAAGCTGCACGATAGCCTGAAAATCACCGTCGTAACGGCGATTCTGATAGACGGTGAGCACGCGACCCTGCTTTTTTGCGAACTCGACGAGATCGATTGCCTCTTCGAGAGTTGTCGTGAAGGGCTTGTCGACGAGCACATCGCGTCCGGCAGCCAAGCACTGATGGGCAAGGGGGTAGTGCGAATCGTTCGGCGTGGCGATGACCACGAGGCGAATTTCTTTGATCGCGAGCAGTTCATCGAGCGTGCGGACAACGCGAACATCGGGATATTGTTCCGTGGCTTCTTTGCCGCTGCGCTGCAAAATCGCAGCCAGCCGCAATCCGGGCACTGCACGTATCACTTGTGCGTGGAACGCGCGGCCGGCAAGCCCGAATCCGATGAGACCAACGTCGATCATAAAAGCATGGAAGAAGAAATCATAAAGGCATGTTAAGGGCTCTCCATACTATCGCATCGCCAAATCGGAAGGACCAAGTTTTGTAATGGAAACGGTTAAACTTTGCGCGAGAACAAAAACGCCTAGAACCCGAGTTGCTCGCAGCGCCGCAGTCCTGCAAAATGATAGATAACCAGTGACCACGCAAGCCATCGCTATCAATGCGGCAGCCCGCCAGCGCTATCTGCTGGTGCTGCTTTTCGCCGGATTCGTCCTGACGGGCGTGGAGATCACGGTCGCCGGACCGATACTGCCGCTGTTCATCGCGCGGTGGTCGCTAAGCGATTCGCAAGCCGGCGTTTTCTCCATCGTGCAATTTTCCGGGTCGCTTGCCGGTGTTTGGCTTTCCAGCCTGATTACGCATTACTTCGGGACGCGCACTTCGCTTGTTCTCGGCTACTTCATGGTGGGCGCGGGTCTGGCAACGGTCAACGCTTCCTCGATGACGGTCGCCTTTTTCGCGCTGGCCGCTCTCGGAATAGGTTACGGCTTAGTGGTACCTCCGACGAATCTTACCGTGGCGGAAATCGGGGGAGTGCGCAGCGCATCCTTGGTGAGCCTCGTGAATCTAGCGTGGGGTGTCGGAGCCTTCTCGAGTTCGCCGCTTGTCTTGCTCGCGTTAAAAAACAGAGCCCTCGTTGGATTGTTGTATTTTTTTGCAGCGTTCGGGTGCCTGCTGGCGGTCTCGTTTCTCTTTTCGACGTTTCCTGAGGGGGAGCACGCAACACCTAGGTCCACAACAAATGCAGCAAGCATCAGTGTTGCACTCGTAACAACTATTGTTCTAGCGGCTCTCTACTTCCTCTACGTAGGAGTGGAATCCAGCCTTGGCTATTGGGCCGCGGCCTACAATAATCGTCTTGCAGGTGGTGGAACCGGCATCTCCACGCTCGCTCCAATGTTTTTTTATGGCGCGCTTTTGGTCGGCCGCGCCTTGGCACCCTTTCTTCTTGCTCGATTCCGTGAATACCGGCTGGTGATGACCGCGCTGGTTGTGGTCATAACTGGGACTACGTTGTACCTCCTCGCAGGACGACAGAAAACAGCGTTCGCAAGCCTGGCCTTAGCGGGGTTGGGTTGTGCGACGATTTTTCCTATCTTCGTTGCTTGGCTCTCGCGGTGGTACGGGCCAAGAGCCGGGATTGTAAGGGGCGTAATGTTTTCCATGTCGTCTCTCGGATCCTCGACCGTTCCGGGAGTCGTGGGTTTCGTTTCGGGCCACGCGGGCGGTTTGTTGCGTGTCGGGTTGCTCGTGCCGCTTGCGTCGGCCGTTGCGATGGTTTTTCTGCTGCTCCTCGTGCGGCGCCAAGCGGCCGCCTGAGGTATCCTCTCTTCGTGCACACGCCTGCGCAGCGCTCACCGACGACCGGCCTCCTCTTCGGGCTAATCATCACGCTCGCCGCAGTTGTCGCTTATTCTTTTTACATCAGGGTACAGCTTTCCGGTCTGCGGAAATTGCAGAGCGAAATGGTCGACCGGAACCGCAAAGATTCGTTGCAGCTCTTGCGAGTGCAGAACGATTTGAATTCGGTAGGACTGGCGATGCGCGACATGCTGGACGCCAATGGGCCATACCCTCTAACGGCGTGGTCGGCGCAGTTCGAGCGAATTCGCGAAGATCTCGATGTGGCGCTGCATCTGGAAGAACAGTTGGCGGGAGAGAATCGCACGGCGGAGCAGCGAAATTATCTCACACGCTCCGTGGCGCAGTTCTGGGACGCAGTCCATCGCATGTTTGCTTTAGCAGCGGAAGGAAAGGATGCGGAGGCACGCGAACAGATTCGCTTGACACTGCAAGCCAGGCAGGAATCGCTGAGCACGGCGGTTTCCCGATTGCTGGTGCAAAATAATGAAGGGGAAGAGCAGGCGGCGAGGCGTATCGCGGGAATTTATGACGGCGTGCAGCGGCAGCTTTATTTGTTCTTGGGAGCTACCCTTATTGCGATCGTGCTGACTAGTTTGTATTTGATCCGAACGAATCGGATTATTTTCGCAAGGCTGGCGGCGCTTTCCGAGCAGCGCAGTGAGCTGGCGCAAAAATTGATTTCCACACAGGAGTCCACGCTGCGGCATATTTCGCGCGAATTGCACGACGAATTCGGACAGGTGCTGACGGCCATTGGGTCGCTGCTGGGACGCGCGGGGAATCAATTGCCTGAAGGCTCGAAAGTGCGCGAAGAAGTGCAAGAGGTGCGCGAAATTGCGCAATCGACTCTGGATAATATTCGCAGCCTTTCGCAAGCCCTGCATCCGGTGCTTCTCGAAGAGGCTGGACTGGTGAGCACGCTGGATTGGTATATTCCGACGGTGGAGCGCCAGTCGGGGCTTGCGCTGCACTATGAAAAATCGGGGACGGCTTTTCCCCTCGACGGAGGTTCGAGCGTGCACGTCTACCGCGTTTTGCAGGAAGCGCTGAATAATGTAAGCCGGCATTCAGGAGGGAAAGAGGCGTGGGTGCGGCTGAAATTTCTTGCTGATGCGCTGGAACTGGAAGTGGAAGACCATGGAAAAGGAATCGCGTCGGAGAAAAATGGCCGCGGGATTGGATTGGTGGCGATGCGTGAACGCGCGGAAATAATCGGAGGAATATTGCAACTATTGCAACCGGCCGGCGGAGGCACGAAGGTATGCCTGCGTATCGATCGCCAGAAAGTCGAGAGTCATGCGGGATAAGCTCACGGTGTTGCTGGTGGACGATCATGCGCTGGTGAGGCACGGATTCCGGCGCATCCTGGAGGATGATCCGGAGATCGAAGTAGTCGGCGAAGCGAGCAATGGTGAGGAAGCTGTGCGTCTGGCAAACAAAGTAAAACCGGCAGTGATTGTAATGGACTGCGCGATGCCAGGAATGAACGGACTGGAGGCCACGCGAAAAATCTTGGAGGCCAAGCCTGACGCGGCAATTCTGATGTTGAGCATGCATTCGGAAGATACGCTCGTGCGGCAGGCGCTGGACGCAGGGGCGCGCGGATACATTTTGAAGAACGCGATGGACCTCGATCTTGCGAACGCGGTCAAACGGGTGGCTAAGGGCGAAAAAGTCTTGGATCCGCAGGTCGCGCGTCCGGCTGCGCTGAAGGGCGAGCGCGACGGCGGACTGACACCGAGAGAACTCGATGTGCTCCAGCGTATCGTGGCGGGGAAATCCAACAAGGAGATTGCCGTTGAGTTGAACCTGAGCGCGAATACGGTATCCGTGCATCGCGCGAACATTATGGATACGCTGGGAATTCACAAGACGGCGGAGCTTGTGGTTTATGCCATTCGAAACGGCCTGGTGAATCTGCCTTGAGGCGGCGCGATTTTCTAATAAGCGTGTGCACAGCAGGGATAGGGGCGGCGATTTCACCGGAGCGGGTGCTCGCAGAAATCGGCGGAGATCCCGGTTTTCGTCTTACGAATGTAACCACCGCGGCGGGAATTCAGTTTCAGCATAACAGCGGGGCGTACGGCGGAAAGCTATTGCCGGAAACGCTCGGTTCAGGCTGCGCGTTCCTCGATTACGACCGTGACGGCTGGCAAGACATCTTGTTGGTGAATGGGATGGACTGGCCAGGCCACTCGCGGCAACGGTCGACGCTGAAACTTTACCGAAACAATCGCAACGGAACATTCACCGACGTGACCAAAGCCGCGGGACTGGATATTGAGCTGTACGGAATGGGAGTGGCCGCCGGCGATTATGACAACGACGGTTTTCCCGACATATTTATTAGTTGCGTGGGGCAGAGCCGACTCTTCCGCAATACCGGTAAAGGCACGTTCGTCGATGTGACGAAAGCGAGCGGCTTGCTGGGCCGGCAAGGATTCAGCACATCGGCATTGTGGTTCGATTACGATCGAGATGGCTTGCTGGATCTTTTTGTGTGCAACTATGTGCGATGGTCGCCGGGGCATGATGTTTTTTGCAGCCTGGATGGAACGCACAAATCCTACTGCACGCCGGAAGCGTACCGCGGAGACACCTGCTGGCTGTTTCATAATCGAGGCGATGGAACGTTTGAGGACGTGACGGCCTCGAGCGGGATTTTCGACAGCAGCTCGAAATCGCTGGGCGTGGCCATGTTTGATTACGACCAGGACGGCTGGCCGGACCTGCTGGTGGCCAACGATACGCAGCCCAACAAACTTTACAAGAATTTGCGAAATGGAAAATTCAAGGATGTGGGGGTAGAAGCAGGGCTGGCTTTCAGTACAGAGGGGAAGGCTCGAGCCGGGATGGGAGTTGACACGGGAGATTTTGAAAATTCAGGCAGGCCGGGCGTGGCGATCACCAACTTCGATAACGAAATGATCGGACTGTATCTTTCCACCGGGGCTGGACCCGCGGGCGCTGGAACTTACGACGATATTGCGATTCCCTCTGGCCTAGGCGCGGCCTCGCGGAGCACGCTTGGTTTTGGATGCGCGTTTCTTGATGCCAATCTGGACGGGTGGCTGGACCTGGCGGTGGCGAACGGACATATCGACGAGACGGTTCGAAACATCCGGGGCAATGTAGGCTATGCGCAAGCGCCGCAGCTTTTTTTGAATCAGAAGGCTGGAAAATTCCGCGACGTCGCCCGAGAAGTCGGTGGCGCGTTTGACACGCCGATCGTCGGGCGAGGGCTTGCTTATGGAGACTTTGACCGGGATGGCGATCTGGATTTGCTACTAACCACCAATAACGGGCCTGCGTATTTGTACCGGAATGATCAGATGGCAGGAAATCGGAGCATCCGTTTTCAACTTGCGGGAACAAAATCAAATCGCGATGCAATTGGAGCAACAGTGCGAATTTATTTTGGCGGCCACGGAGAGCAGAGCCAATCGAGAGTGGTGCACGGAGGGTCGAGTTATTTGTCGCAGTCCGAGCTGCCGGTGACGTTTGGGGTTGGAAAGAGCGAGAAGATCGAGCGGGTGACGATTGACTGGCCCAGCGGGCGGAATGAAGAGTATAGAGAATTGGCTTGCGGGACAACCCACGAAATTATTGAAAGTAAAGGGGTTAAAAAATAGTTTGATTTCTAATCGTTTTGCATTATTGCTAGTTTTTTGAGTGCTCGCTATAACACACATAACGAATCAATTGCTTTCCACCTTACCGAGATCAGGCGACGTGGAGGCACCCCAAAGCACCCGCGGCCGGATGCCAGCACAGCATCCGGCCGCCTTTCTTTGTGAGCACGAGTTTGCGAGAATGAAAATTCCGCCAGGGGAAAGCAGAAGCGGCGACCGAGACGAAAACAAAATGGGATTTGACTGACACTAGACACCACTTATTTGTCTCGGGATTTTTTGGGGGGCAAGCGAGCATGACTTGGATCAAGACGATTAGAATGGAAGACGACGAAAGCGTCAAGATAGCCATTGAGGAAGAGCGCAAGTTTTATCCGGCGGAGTATGCCATGCCGGTGCCCGCGGTGTTTGCGGGAGTTGAGCAGAGCATCGTGGGCTCGCACTCGCTGTTTCCCGATGTGCTTTTTCATGCGTTCAGCACGTTCGGGGCTTTGATGTCTCCGGAATTGCCGCTGAAGCGGCATCAGCATGAAATGATTGCGACAATGGTTTCGGTGACGAACCAATGCCACTATTGAATTGAGTCTCACGCAGAGTTTCTGCGTAGGGTGACGTTGGATCAAGAGATGGTGGAAGCCCTGAAGAAGGATTACCGGACCGCTCCAATCAGCGAACAAGACCGCACGATGCTGGACTATGTGGTGAAGCTGACGAAAGATGCGACGAAAGTTTGGCCGGAGGATCACGCGAAGCTGCGAGCCGTCGGATTCGACGACCGAGGGATTTTACAGATTACGCTGATTGCGTCGTGGTTCAACTACATCAATCGAGTGGCCGATGCGCTGGGTGTGGGCCGCGATGGAAATGCGGCGACCTAGTGTGTGAGGATGGGAGGGGCGCTGGCTCGAGTTCGCACGCGCCGCCAAGATTGCTGGGCAAATATTCACACTGCGGTTGCGCGACTCCTGAAGCGCCCGGCAACGCCGGTTTCCTCAAGCCACTTCCCCGTCGCGGTGTGCTTAATGTCGTGGCGCAGTAGCGCGCGCAGATCGGCTTCGTCATCGACATCCATTTCCAGCCGCTCGTTTCGGCGCACTATAACATTCGCACCGACCTGCTCTGCTTCGCTGGAATGCATGGCGAAGCTATTCGGCCCAAAATGAGAGGGGAAAAGCCCTGGGGGCGTGCGAAGAATCGCGTTCGTGCCCGTGCCGTCCCGCGATGGGACCATGACTGTCGCAGGGGCCGCGCATTCAGTGGCTAGGAGATTGTCAATGTCGTTTGGCTGAGCAAGTGGGAGATCGAGCGGCAAGCGCAGCAGGTGTGTAACTCCGCGATCAGCGCAAAGTCGCGACGCAAAATCGACCGACGCGCTTTCGGAGACCTGGCGTTCTTCGCGCAAGATTTCCCAGCCGTAGTTCGCGGCGCTTTCTATTGCAGGCTCATAATTTGTGACGACAAATATTTTGTCAGCGTGCTGTGCGCCAAGGACGGCGCGGATTGTGTCCGCTAGCATCGCTTGCGCAAGGCCGAAGCGTTCTTGCGTTGTTAATACTGCAGCCAAGCGCTGCTTTGCGTTTCGCAAATCTTTGATGGGCAAGAGGAGCGCTCGAAAAGCGGGTTCCGGATGAGCGCGACGCTCAGGAAGCAGTTGAGGCATATCTGGCCGAGGTGTAGTTTCCGTCATTGGCCCGTCGGATTGCGTGGTATCGTTTGCTCTCGTCCGTCTACCGCGCGCGAAAAGCTGAAGTCATCGTACCAGAGGGAAAGGCCGGAAGCAGCAACGCCGCCAGCCACCAGAGGCTTCGAAGAGAACGCGCGGAAAATCAGCGGGACTGAGAAATATGGCAATGAGTAGAAAAATTGGGATCTTGGGAGGCACCGGTCCAGAAGGATCGGGGCTGGCGCACCGCTGGGCGCGGGCCGGCGAAGAAATTGTTATTGGTTCGCGAGACGCGCAACGCGCGGAGGAGACTGCGGCACAACTGCGCGGGCAGATTGGCGCATCCGCAAAAATCGCAGGTGCAGACAATATAGCGACAGCCTCACAATGCGAAGTTGTGGTGCTGACGGTTCCGTTTTCGGGTTGCGCTGCACTTTTGAAACAGTTGAAGAGCGTTTGGAAACCCGGGACGGTGGTGATCGATACAACGGTGCCGCTGGCAGCTACCGTTGGAGGGGCCACCACGAGAATGCTGGGTGTGTGGCAGGGCTCGGCGGCAGAACAAACCAAGGAACTGTTGCCTGCAGGTGTCAGCGTTGCGGCCGCATTCCAGAATCTTGGCGCGGAACTGCTGTTGAAGGATGAGGATGTCGACTGCGACATTCTGGTGTGCAGCGATGACGAGAGAGCGAAGCAGATTACTTTTGAGTTGGCCGGGAAAATTCCAGGAGCGCGCGCGCTGAATGGCGGAAAACTGGAAAACGCGCGAATCGTCGAATCACTAACGGCGCTGCTGATTGGAATCAATATGCGCTATAAAGTGCACAGCGCGGGGATTCGCTTCACGGGATTGCCGATTAAGGAATAGCGGTGCCGACGCGCGCGGTCAACCTGGTCAAGTTAGCTTGGAATTGAGCAGCCCTAAGCAGAACTGAAATTAAGGATGCAAGACGATGGGAGGGTTCACGCGCACGGTAGAGTGGTGCCCCGTGGAACTCGAGCCTGAAAGCTGCAGCGCCATAGCCGGGTCGCCGAAAAACGTCCACGTGCGGCGGACATCGTTGTCCGTCACTCCAGTCTTCGCCTGAACGATCGCGACGGCCAGCGGCGTCGACGGATTGGTCTTGAGAATTTGGAGCAGAGCCTGGTTCATGGACGCCTGAGGCGGCTGATTCGTGAATCCAGACGAAGCCCACACGGCGACCGCACCGCCATTAGGCGCGAGTATGAGCGATTGCGCTAGGCTGGTCGCATAGACATCCTGGAAGAATCCGTTCAGGCAATCCATCAGCAAGTAGACAGATAACTGATTGCCATTCGTAAGAGTGGCCGCCGAAGTATCGTCGAGAAGATCCTCGAAGGACCACTGTTCTTCAGCGCCGTGGCCGGAGTAGTTGACGAGGAGCGGCCCATTGTTGAGCGCAGCGAGAATCTGCTGCGAGACCACGCTGGGATCCTGGCCATCCGCAAAAATTTCCGTGGGCTGGAGCGACGAAGGCAAATCCGACGCGGCAAACTTCGTGGCGGTCGTGAAATCCGCGCCGATGTTTTGATCGGCAACGAGCAAAGCCTCTTGGTTTCCACCGCCGCCGGCAAGACCCTTCTCGTAATTCACGATTTTGGATACGACGAGCGCGGCGTCGGACGCAGTTCGCACTGGAATGCGGCCCGTAGCAATCGTCTCAAATCCAGTTTGGTTAAAGTCGCTGAACCAATCGTCGGATGCGGTCTTGAACGCCGCAGTTTCGATGATGCGCGTGGGAACGAAGTCGAAGTCACCTAAGCCCAAGTAATTCCGCGGATCCAAGGAAGCGCCACCGACAAGCAGGAGATACTGCGGCTTGCGTGTCCACCGCGACTGGGCATTTTGCAGAAAATCGCGAATGGCAAAGGGACTGCGTTCGCCGTAGTTGAAGGCATCGAAAACTTCGTCGATGGTAACAACCTGGACGCTCAGGCCGTTTGACTCATGCAAGCTGACCAGCGGACCGAGTGCGGACTGGAAATCGGGGTGCGTGATGATCACCATCTGGCTGCCGAAACTCCGCGCGGCGAGAGCAGCGGGCTGGTGGAAGGCGAGGTCCGACGGCTGCGAAATCTGATCATCTGAAAACACAAGGAGAGTGCGTGTTTGCCCGCCTGAGGGCGGCAAACCGAGCGTGATGCCATAGCTCGCGGTTTCCTGACCGACCGTGCCGGAAAGTTGTTCAACGGCGAGAGGATTGGTGATGTCAAACACCTGGATCTGTTGGTTAGTGAATCCCGTAATGTGAAGTTTGCTGCCTGCTGGGGCCGCGGCCTTGAGCCAATTCGCATCGGCTTCGTAGGTGTGCGGATAGTGAAGCGCGATGGACTGCACGACGCTCACATCGTTGTCGCCTTGCAGAGCCGTCAGCGTAACAGTATTGACGCCATCCTGAAGCAAACTGCGGTCGATGGGAAACGTGTTCGTAACGTTGGCGAGATTTGCGAAATCCATTTCGCCGATGGACGCGCCGTTGAAAAACACGGAAACGCTGTGCGCTTGCTGGTCGGTTGCACCTTGTAAGGTCACATCGACAGAAATCTGCATGCTGGAATTGGGATCGGCGTGAGCGACAGTGAGTTGCTGGTCCACCGGCTCGGAAGTGACGGCGGCTCCGAAGAAGTTGTCGTTGTTTTCGCCATTGAGAAGAGTCGCGAAGTAGGTGGTGCGCTGTTGCAGCACGACGGTAAAGGGGAAGCTCTGGGGCTCGGATAGTCCGGAGCTCACTGCAGGTAAGGAATTAACGCGCATGCCAGGACTCGAGCCGCGAATCAGCCAGTAGACGCGCGTACCAGAAAATGGTGTGTCGATGCCCGTTCCGTAGAACTCGATGCTGTCGTTGGCACCCAGTGGACCGGTTTGGTGGCCCAAGATCAGCATGGGCTGCTCGATGCCTTCGGCATAGAGCTGGAGGTAGCGTGCGTCGGCGTTGGGATCAAGACCGGCGGCGACAAGCTGAGCTTTCGAAACTTGATACCAGCCTTCCGTTTGGACAGAGATTTTGACGGCTGCGTCGCCGTCAAGCGAGATGGGGATTTGGCCCGGCGCAGGACCCGAAACGATGGGCTGGGGCGTGGGTAGCCCGCGCCGGGTCATAAGGGCTGGCTGCGTGGTTGCCCCATTCAGTTGCGTCAAAAGAAGCGGCTGCGCGAGTGCGCCAGATCTTGGAGCTGCCGACACGTCGACGGAAATAGGTCCGTGAGGCATGCGCGTGCCATTCAGATCTACATCTTCCAGCTCGTACGTCGATTGCGACGTGCCGTTCGGGTCAAACCACTGATATATCTTCGCGGCGTGCTGCGGCAATCCGCCGCGAATCAGAAGAGCGGAGCCGGCGATGATCGAGGGATTGAGACGCTGGCGGCCCGCGCCGTCCAAGCGATAAACGTTGAAGCCCAGATTGCGAATTTCTTCGCGTGTTTTCCATTCCAGGAGCACGCCGCCGCCCTGGCGAGGCAACGCGTTGAACGAAGCCAACTGCACGGCGGTAGGGCTCAAGATGGTCGAAGTTGCAGAAGAGGAGTTGTTGTTGCAGTTAGGGTCCGTCCCGCCCGTAGTGCAGGGGGCATTGACCGTCGCGGTATTGGTAGTAAGCGTCGAAGAACTAAACGTGTTGGCGACTACGTTGATGGTGACGACGGCGAGGGCACCAACGCTGATGGAGCCTAGAGAGCAGGCGACCGTGGTGGTCGAAGCGGTGTAGGTACAAGTGCCTTGCGTCGTAGACACAGACGAGAAGGTGACCTGAACCGGAAGCACATCGCTAACGTTTGCGGCAGGCGCCACGGCGGGACCATTGTTCGTAACTTGCAGGGTATAGACCAGGTTCGTACCCTGGTTGACAGGCTCCGGAGAAGCGGTCTTCGTGATCGCCAGATCAGATTGGGTGGCTGAAGCCACATAGACAGTTGTGGAAGCAGTGTTATTAGCACAATTCGGGTCGGTCGTCGAAGAGCATGGGATGTTGATGTTTGCCGTGTTCGTAATTCCCGTGCCGGCCGCAGTGCCGACGGTCACTTTTACGACGAACGGAAAACTAGCAGTCGCGTTGACCGCGAGCGAAGAAATGGTGCAAGTAATCGTGCCAGTGGTGGCGCCCACTGCCGGAAGGGTTCCGCAATTCCAGCCAGTCGGTACACCAAATGAAACGAAACTCGTACCTGTCGGAATTGTGTCCGTAAAGGTGGCCGTGCCAGAAGCGGCTGGACCGTTGTTCTGGACGACTTGTGTGTAGGTGATGTTGTTCGAGTTAGTAACGACATTGGAAGGAGAAGCGGAACTGGTCACGCTCAAGTCAGCTTGGGTCGCGGCGGCAACGGTAACGTTCGCAGTCGCATTGTTGTTCCCGGTGTTCGGATCTTCAACGCCCGAAACAACGCTGGCGGTATCGCTTATCACCGTCCCGTTCGACGTCCCGGCGGCCACCGTTACCACTACTGAGATCGTGGCGTTTGCTCCTGAAGCCAGCGCAGCTGCCAAGGAACAAGTGATGGTGTTTGGCGTCGAGGTAGTAATGAGGTTGCAGGTCCATCCCGGCCCGCTTGCCGAGACAAAAGTCGTGTTTGTCGGGAGGTTCTCGGTGACCGTGGTATTCGGGGAAGCCGCCGGGCCATTATTGGTCACGACTTGCGTGTAAGTAATGTTGCTCCCGGCAGGGACTGAAGTCGAAGACGGAGTGTTTGTGATCGCGTCGTCCGCCAGTGTTGACAAGGTAACCGAATTCGTAGCGATGGCCGAGTTGTTCGTGAGATTCGGATCGGATGTCCCGGAAGTCACGTTGGCCACATCCACAATCTGAGTACCCCAACCTGTTGACGCGAGCACTTGAACGGCGAGCGTGAAAGTTGACGTAGCCAAATCGGCCACATTCGGATTTGTGCAGCTGATGTTCCCTGTTCCGTTGACGGCCGGAGTGGTGCACGTCCATCCCGAGGGCATGGTGAGCGATTGGAATGTTGTATTGGTGGGTATCGCTTCCGTGAAAACGGCATTCACCGCAGCCATGAGGCCGTTGTTGGCGACTACTTGTGTGTAGGTAATGTTGCTGCCGGCAAGGACGAGGTTGGGCGTACCGGCATTCGTAACGGCCAGGTCGGCCGAGGCGCAATAGGCGCCCGACTGTGTTCCTGGCGTCTCGGTGATGAGGAGATTTGCGGCGGTGATACCCGCTTGGCCGGGCGTTGCGCCATAAGAGTCCTGAACCGTGTCGGTGTTGCCGTTAATGCCGCCGGTGACGCTAACGCTTGTGGGCGTGCCGGAAAGAAGAATCACGCCACCGCCACCGCCGCCACCCGGACCGTGGCGCTGGCCGGAGAATCCTCCCGGGGCTTCGTTCGGCCATGCGTCGCCAGCGTTGCCGCCATTGGCGTTGACCGTTAGCCCGCCGATTCCGCCGTTGTTAGCGAAGAAAATGATTGTGCCGCCCGCTCCGGCCCCGCCAGTGCTGTCGTTGAGGGTGCTAAGCGTGGATTGTCCATTCGAGGTAATCGTTCCGGTGCCCGCTACCGATCCTGTGTGGACAATCACAATGCCACCGCCAGCTCCTCCGCTGCTGTAGATGCCAGTGCAGTTGGCCCCACAATTGGCATTATTGCTTGCACTTGAAATGTAATAGGAGCCGTTGTTGGTGGTGCCTGCGCCGCCGCCGCCGCCCATCACGACGGCGCTTGTCGTTGCTGGGAACGCCGAGCCCCCGAAGCCTCCGTCGGTAGTGTTGAGGCCCGAATAGCTGTTCCACCCGTAACCTCCGAGGCCCCCTGCACCGCCGTTGCCCCCTGCGCCGCCACCTGAGTTGTAATCGTTGTTGGCCGGATCTCCGTCCGTTCCACCACCACCAGCATTGCCCGGAGCGCCGCGCGCAAAGCTTCCGTTGGGAAGGCCTTCCACAGCCGCAGTGCTTACGGCTGCCGTCGTGGTGGTGGTTATCGTCGCCGGTGCAAGATAGTAGGGGGTGCCCGCTATGCCTTCTCCCTTGGACGCGTTCGCTGCGTTAGTGGATAGTGTTCTGTAGTCGGTGTTCGCGCCGGTCCCGCCGCCTAGAACTTTTCCGCCGCCGCCGCGAAATCCGAGGCTATCCGCAGCCACCGTTCCGCCAAGCGTGAGTTGCGAGGCTACGTCGAGAGCAAGTACGCCTCCCACAGAGCCATTCCACGCGAGAGGAACGAGTCCTGAACTCAGTGTGGCCGATGTGTACTGAGGAACGCGAATCACTTGATATGTTTGCTGCCCGTTTGCCCCGGCGGTGTATGCGGCTGACACATAAGAATTCAAGAGCCCGCCGCCTGAGCCGGTGCCCAGGAAGGTCAGCGTCCCGGTACCGGCAGCAACCGTGCTCGTAGCAGTGACATATTCAAAGAGCCCCGTGCTCTGAAAATTCGTGGACCCCGTGGCTGGGTCGCCAGGGCTCCCATCTCCGTAGGCGCCGGTGTTCGCGGAATTGATCAGGGCATCCTGCATCTGGATGATCAACAGAAGGTCGCCGCTGGCAATCTGCTTGGCGGCCCCCGAGGATGTGCCTAGCTTGATAGTTGTCGCACCAGCCGCGACCGCGCCGGCTGCCTTAGGAGGATAGTAAGTATTGACTATGCCTGTCAGCGTGCCGCCCGGGCCCTCATTGCCTGGCGTGGCGCAAACCAAAGGCTGCACGACTGTAACCACGGTGGCGCTGTTGTTGGTGGAAACGGGATCGGTCGTTGCGCTGCTTATCGTCGCAGTGTTGGAAATAGGGCCAGAGGTGGAAGGCGTTGTGACTGTGATGGTGATCGTCCCGGTTGCTCCCTGCGCCATTGTGCCGGTGAGGGAGCAGGTAATCGCGGTTGTGCCCGTGCAAGTCCATCCAGTCGAGCCGGTCGCGGACACGAGAGCAGTTCCAGTCGGTATCGTATCCGCGACTTGTACGGTTGCTGCGGAAGCCTGACCGAGGTTTTGCACCTGGATCGTGTAAGCCAAGCTCGAGGAGAGGAATACGGGCGTAGGAGATGCCGTCATGAAAAGAGCCAAGTCCGCATCCGCAACCGGCTCGACAAGCACCGTGGTAACGCTCGTGTTGTTGTTCGGCACGGGATCGACGGTCTGCGAAGTCACAGTGGCGGAGTTCAGAATCGTCGTGCCGGCGGCCGTTCCGGCATTTACGCTCTCCGTGATAACTATCGGATCTGCGGCAGTCGTGGCGCCATTCGCCAAGGCCAAGTTGTAGGTGCAAATGATCGGACCGGAATTGCCCGCGCCAGGCGTCGTGCACGTCCAGTTTGCGTCTACCGCGATGCTTTGAAATGTCGTGCTGGCCGGCGTCTGCTGATAGATGACAAGCGTACCTGTCGGGACTGCATTAGGGCCATTGTTTGTTGCGATTTCCGTGTAGGTGAAATTGACGCCCGTCGCAACGACGGAAACCGATGGGGTCTGCGACATCGTCAGGTCGGCTTGCGCTTTGGCGGGCGAAGCATTGAAGAGCAATCCGAGAACGGCAAACAATCCGAAAAACAGAAAGCGGGCGGGAAACTGGCCGAGCCGCCGTGCCAACGACAGCTTCAGTCGCCGCCTCGAGACTCGCGTGGCATGTAAGAACTTTATGCCGGTCCTCACCAAAGAGGATCCTTGTCCGTTCCGCTCAATCGCGATCACTTTTCCGAAAACTACGTTCGCTGCGGGATCGTTCTCCTGCCCGGCATCACCTCGTGTGATCAGTTCCGCCCTCAAGGAATCTTGTACGACGACTCGATGAATGCGAAATCCACCCTCGCCCCGTGTCAGCGCGACATCGCCTCGCTGCAAGTCCCCTCTTCCGGCCGGTGCGACGGTCACGGCGTCGTTATTGAGAATATTTGGCTGCATGCTCTGACCCTGGACGCGGAACCGTACTTTCGCGCCGCGCTCGAGGAGCGCCTCGCAAACCGCTGCGAATTGCGCGGAATTCCGTTTTTCGATGGCTCTACGCTCCCGCACGGCAGATAGCCTCCACGGCGGATTCATCGGGGACAAACTGGAAAATGAAACAAGGAACTTCCCGCGCGACGCGATCCAGAAAATCCAGCGTGAACTGAATACCCTCCGCGGAATGGTGCGTCACAAAGCTGCGTGTAAAGAGCTCGGCTGCCGCGCGTCCCGGCCTGAGCGGAAATCGCTCATTGCTCTTTCCATGCTTCAATAGAAAGACCCCGGAGAGAGGCGCAGAATCCGGCGAAGCTATGCCTGCATCTCCATGCCACGGCGTGCCGTACATCCAGATTTGGCCCTCTTGCGCTCGCAAAATGATGCGGTCGTCGCTCAGGATTCGCGTGCCTGGGCGATCCATCCACAAGCGGGCAGTCGTGCTCTTCCCGGCACCGGAATGGCCGAGGAAGAGATGCCCGCGGCCGTTCTCGTCGGAAATCCCAACAGCATGCACTTCCACACCTTCCCCGCGAGAAAGACGATGAATCATGAGCAGTTCGTCGAGTGGATACTCGAGAGGATAGACAGGACGGTCGGTGTCAAAGTAGCGCCGCGACAGCAATACGCGCCCGGAACGAAATTCGGAATCAAGCCACGCTTCTTTGTAAGGAGTCATTCCCAAGAGAGGCGAGAGAAAACTGAAGCGATATCCGCTCGGCTCCGCAAACAGGGACCAAAGCCCGCCGGAATGAAACAACGGAGTGGAGTTCGGCACCCGTAGCGAATCAGCCCAGGAAACTTGCAGGCGTACCTCACAATGTCCGGGCTCGACCGCGAAAGCACTAAGCTCCCTTTCGGGAGTCAAACGCAGCTCACCTTCTGCGTGCAGCTCGAACGTGATTCCGCCGATCCGATACGAAAGCTGAGACGCACTCGGGAAGGAGAGTTTCTCGAAGTTCTTCGCATCCGAAAGCTCGTTTTGCGATGGCCGCATTTCGAATCTCCCGCCTCTCACGAACCCAGCGTCCTGCAAGAGACGACGGACCGGCAGGAAGAGCTCGCAACCGGGCCCATGGCGCCAGTAACTTTGCAGTGCCCGAGGACAGCTTCATCGGGGCGCAGGCTCACACGAATGACTTTGGGAGGCTCGTAAGCCGTGCCCGCGTCCTGCCCCAGCAGCTTCTTGTCGTTCTCGTCGTTCACGCTCTCACTTCTTCCTTCATCGGTGCGTCCGGCATGAGCCGCAAGCTGCGCCGTTACCTCCGGACGCGGCCTGTAAGACATTCAAAACAGGAGAAACGGCCGGGACTGCCGCACGGAGTCCAGAAGCTGGTTTCACTTTTTTGAGGCGCTCGGCAGATGCGAGCAGGTCTGCGTGGTGTATCCCGCCTTCGCAGCAGTTACAGTCTCCATGTTCCGGAACGCTAAAGCCCAGCGCGTACGCGCGAAGATGCGCCACCTGGCAGAGGAAATCGACAGGAGATTCCTGATCGCCATTCTCGAGTTCGCCATTTGCCGGGCACATGCTGCACAGCGACTGAATTTGGCACCGGTCGCAGATCGAGGGGCGCGTCCGCGGCTGATTGCGGATTTCGCGCAGCGGACCTTCCCAACCTTCCCGGAAACTGCCCTGCCGGATGTTGTAGCCTTGCTGGTGCGATATCACACAGATGCTCATCGTGCCGTTGGGATCGATGGCGCAGCCCGCCACTCCTCCTCCGCAGGTGTATTTCTGTCTTTCTGCTTGCTCAACCGACGACGGCATGGACAGTTCATCCTCAGCCATGCGCCGGTAGTCTTCCTTGCGCTTCGGCTCGGAGAAATCCAACTCGACCACTTTCTCGGGCGTGATGCGCACGGCAAGAGGACTCTGCGAGCAATCGATCCGCGGATTGATCAGGGAATCAAACTTGAATTCGACGCCGAACCCATCTTCGGCCAGCCTCTTCATTTCGAAAGTCTCGTGCTGGTTGATTGTGGTTGGCACCGTCTTGAGCTTCAGTGGCAGCCCTCGCTCCAGAAGCAGCCGGATGCCTCTCATGCAACGGTCATAGGAGCCGGGAACTTGCGTGAGAGCCTCGTACGTCTCGCGAGTCGCTCCGTAAAGCGTAATCTCGATGGCGAAAGGGCGGTACTCGGCGAGGTAATCGGCGATGCGCTCGTTGATCATCGTCCCGTTCGTGAATAACGTAATTAGAAAGCCGCGCTTCTTGGCCTCGGTGTAAATCTCGAGAAAGTCTTTACGCGCGAAAATCTCGCCGCCCGTGTAGAGCAGCCACAGACAGCCTGCTTCGACAAGCTCATCGAGGAGGCAGCAGTGCTCGTCGAAAGTGAGTTCCGCGGCGCGTGCCGCGTGATCGCTCATCGGGAGACTGTTGTAACAATGGAGGCACTCGAGAGGACATCGTCGCGTGGCCTCGATCGAGACCTCGAGCGGAGCTCGCTTCCCCAGGAAACGCTGGTGAACCAAGCCGGTCAACTCGCCGTATCCTGCCGTTTGCACGTCTGACCTTCTCTTTCGTGACAAGAATCTAGTACTCTCAGTACCTATATGAAATGCGCACATCCCACACTTCGAGCGTCGTGCCTCTGTGTAGGCAAGCCGAGAAGGAGGGAGACAGCCTAAACCGTGCGAACCAAGCCAATTTCCTGGAGTTCAGCGAGATAGCACTGAACGTCTAACCTGGCCTGTTTCGCATCCACTTCGTAGTGCGTGGCAACCCAATCCGCCAGTTCCTCAACGGAATGGCTGTTTTCCAGAAGTCGCCACAAGCTTCGGCCAACCGCATTGAAGGTGTAGACGGAATCGAGATCCCCCACACCACGGCAAATCGGGACAACGATCGTCTCACCCGCAACTTCGCGGGAGACGATTGCTGTGTTCCGCGTGTGGCGGACCGGCGTCGTATTTAACGACCTGGTTAAATACGCGGACCCTGGGAGCTCTGGAACAGGGTTTGACATGCATCTAGTGTCCGAGATGAAACAAGGCGTGTCACGTTTTGGGAAGGACAGTGTTCTGTACTAGTACCCTCATAGTACAGAGTACCTAACGTGTAAAACGAGGTACTAAACCCTCTTTTGCCTGTATGTTGGAGTGCAGTCGTGGCGAGGTAGGCGGTCTAAGTTAAGGCATCGTCGGCATGCATACTCGCGGGAGAATGTGGTCGCAATCCGGGATGGCGCAAGAGGAAGTAGTTAAGTCGCGCGCTGCCCACGTGGAATCCACCTGCTCATGAAGCCATGCAGCTAGGGTTGATAGATAAAAAACAAGATTGGTAGCGCTAACGGGATTCGAACCCGTGTTACCGCCGTGAGAGGGCGGTGTCCTAGACCCCTAGACGATAGCGCCGAAGAGCAGTTTGTGCGAATGGCCAGCTTCCTTACAAAGCCGCCAGCGCAGCTATTTTCGCATGGTCGACGGGCTCGAGCAAGCAACGGTATTCAAGCTCCCGCGCTTCCGCGTACGGCTCGCGACAAACAAGAACTAGGAAAATTTCTTAAGGCCCAAAGATTCCAGAAAGACAAGCGCGACAAACTGTGTTCCGTAAATAAGGTAACGGCGCCAGAGCCGGCGGGGCTCGCGCGACAAGCGGAAAAACCACTCCAGGCCATGCTCGCGCATCCAGCGCGGAGCTTGCGCGATTCGTCCGCTATGGAAATCAAACGCGGCACCAACACCAACCAGAACAGGGGCCTTGAGCCGGTCCTGGTGCTCGGACATCCATCGTTCTTGTTTTGGCGCCCCCAGACCTACCCAAACGATATCCGGGCAAGCCTGGTTGATCAGGGACACCACTTCTTCGTCCTCTTCAACCGTCATCGGCCGGTAGGGCGGGCAGTAGGCGCCCGCTATCTGCAAACCGGAGAAGCGAGCGGCTAGGCGTAAGGAAAGATCCTCGGCGACTCCCGGAGCGCCACCATAAAAAAAATGGCGAAAGCCCGTGGCAGCGGTTTCTTCGCAGAAGCGCTCCATCAACTCCGGGCCATACACTCGCCGCCGCAGAGGGTATCCTTTTCGGCGGCCGAGCCATACAAGGGGAAATCCATCAGGAACCACGAGATCCGCATTCTCCAAAATCTTCTTGAAGCTAGCAGCACGTTGCGCCTGCATCAAGCTGTGCACATCCGTGACCGCGATATATCGGCAAGCGTCGCGCTGCCCAATCCAATGTTCCATCCGCAAAACCACATCCTGAATTTGTACTGCGTCAATACGCACACCTAGCAACTCATAAGATGCGGCCTTGCATTCCAACGTGTGCGCCATGGGCTCCGCTAGGTCGATGATTCCAGACATCGATAGACAACGAGGTTGTTGGGAAAAACCCGCAGGCCGATCTTCCGCACCGTGGCCTCCGGAAACAAAGCGCGCAGGGCGCCAACGGAAAGCAAATCGAGCGGCGCGTAGTGGCGCAAATAGCCCGGCGAAAACCTGCAAACCTTGCGCTGCCACTCCGGAGACAAAAATTGATAAAAGGGAAGAAGCGTGTGGGGATCGATAGGAAAATAGCGGTCGGGAGTGGCCACAAAATAGCCCTTCCGGGCCACGCGCCGGATTTCCTCTGCAAACCTTTGCTGCCGGTACGCCCCGCCTACGTGTTCGATGACCGCATTGGAAAATACCCAATCGAAGGAATGGTCTGGAAACGGCAGGGAGCAGCCATCGGCTACTTCGCACTTCACGTGCTCCAACCCCTCCTCCTCGATCATTTGCGGGTCCAGATTGACCACCTGGACCACCGTAAAATACCGGTAGATGCGCCCGAATTCTCCGGCGATTCCAGTTCCCCCGCCTACATCGAGCAGCGAATCGCGGTGCCGGGGCTTTAGAGCGTCAAAGAAAAGATTGCACTTCTGCGAGCGCAATTTGCGGTGGATCGGGGCGAGCAACTTCACAATGGCTTCCATTCAGTCGGCCCCTTTGTGGCGTTTCTGCATTGCCTGGGATTCGCTTGGAACGAAAGCTCTGGCCGGTACAGCAGACGCATCACGCCCTGGGAGGACTGATTCGTAGGCACTCTCCAGGCTATGGAGCGCTGCGCTGGCGTTGTATTTCGTTTCGAATTCCATGCGCGCGGCTCTGCCCAGGGCTTCCATTTCGCGCGGATGTGTCCAAGCCCACTCGACCTTTCTGGCGAGATCATCCGCATTGCCCGGCGTGAAATGCAGGCCCGTGCATCCATCGAGGACAACTTCGGCCAAGCCGCCATGCCCGGCCGCGAGGACGGGGACCCCGCAGGCATACGCTTCGGCAATCACCATAGGAAAACCTTCGTAGCAAAGGCTGGGAACGATCAAAAATCTAGCGGCGCGTAGTCGATCCCTTGCCGCCTGTGCGTCGAGCCACCCGGAAAAATGAATGCCGCGCACGCCAAGTCGCGCGCAATCAGCTTCGAGCAGAGAACGCGATGGACCGTCGCCAGCAATTTCAAGTGGGATTGCCGCGGACAGCTTCGACCACGCCAGGGGAAGAAGTCGCGGGCCTTTTTCCTCCGAAAGCCTGCCAATATAAAGCGCGGTCGTTCTCCCGCTGAAGTGAGCTCCGGGATCAAGAGCGATGAAATTCGGTTTGACGCGGATACGCGCCCCATCGAAACCTGCTTTCACGAATTTTCGGCGAGCAGATTCCGTGCACACCAGAAAGAGATCGACCTGCTTCGCCCAGGTTCGCAAGAGGCCGTGCACCGCGATCATGCCTGCCACAGCGGCGCTCGCGAGGCGCGAATCGTGATAGCACCCATGAACGACCGAGTGAAGCAGGGAATGAGAAATGCACTCTTCGCAAATGCCGCCGTCTCGAAAAAGGTTTCCGCTAGGACACAGAAGCCTGTAATTATGGAGTGTCTGCACCGCAGGGACGCCCGCCGCACTGCATGCGTAATAAGCCGATGGAGAGATCAGAGGAAATGTATTGTGGAAGTGCGCGACGTCGGGGGATTCCCTGGCAAGAATATCCTGCAAGTCCCCGTTGGCCCGCCCTGACCAGGACGTTCGCCAGACAAGGCTGGCTTTCTCTAGCAGGGAGTATTCCTCGATCTCGTCGTTGTGCCGCAGATATTCGATGACCACATGCCCGGCTTCGCGCAGAAGCCTGGTTTCGGACGCGCAAACAGCGTCTTCGCCTCCCGGGCGTTGATAGAAGTTGTGCGCGACGAGTATCTTCACAGTCTTCCCTGCCATCGAGAGCTTGTAGCGGCACTCGCTTGATTCCCTTCGCGAGCGCGCTCGCGGCATAGAAACGTGGCATGCGTCGTCAGCAGCTGTACGTAAATCCAGCCAGGAATGACTCTCTTCAGCGCCTCTTTAATGAACGGTTTGGCTTTGCGAGCGCCTTTTCTTCCGTGAAATTCGAGCTGAGGACAGAGAAAGTCCTTGTGCCGGGCCACGATTTCTAATCCGCAAGCCTGTTCCAAGAAATGTGTGATCGATCTCGGACTCCAGAATTGCACGTGGCCGGCGGCGGCCGCGGAGGCAAATGGCTGGCCCAGGATCCTTCTTCGCACAAAATTACTGAATACTCTCTCGGTGGGCACCTCGATGACGGTGTATTCCGCTATTCGAGCGGCGTCTCGCACCGCGGAAACCGGATCATCCAGGTGTTCGACGACGTGGCTCAATATTGCGATGGAAAACTGCTTATCTGGAAACGGCAATGATCCGGCCGATGCCACGAATGCTCCATTCAAGAATTTGCCGCAAGTTCGCCGGACAAATTCCACGGCTTCGATCGAAACATCGGAAGCGACGTACTTTTCGGCAAAGCCCATGGATTCGAGCTCCTCCAGGACGGCGCCTGTGCCGCACCCAATTTCCAGAACAGCCGAAACCGAGACGCCGCGGGATACGCGCACGATATTGAGAGCTTTCTGCCGGGCGCCTGCCGCGCGCCACTCCAGAAAAGACGAATCTCCCAAAGCTCGGCGATAACCGCTGTCGTAGTCCGCCCACGTCGCCGATCCCATCGAGGTGTCCTTCCCCTGCCTCATGGCGCACAACCTCCGCACAATTCGCCATTAGTGACGCATCGCGCCCCTTTCAGGTGCGTCCCCGCAAATGCCAAAAAGCTTTCCAGAGACTGCCATTGCCCCTGCTCCTCGATTTCCCAGGAATGGCCCCACAAATGAAACACACCTCCGTGTTGCACGGTTTGAAGAAAAAACGCTTTCGCGAGCGTCAGCCAATCCCGTGAAAGCAGTAACCTTCGCAGCCAATACATTGCCGGCGCGGAGAGTCTTTTCAGAGCGTTCTTGGCATAAGCATAGGGACCATGCGGAAAGACCTGAATGGTTGTAGGGACCAGGCAGAGGCCATCAACCCGCCGCGGGCTTACGGTGGAAAGAAGCTCGACGGTTCTGGCCGCCTGATACCCTGCCTCGCGCACAAGCTGTAACTGACGATTCCGGAATTTTCCTCCCGGGAAACAAAAGACCCGGCAATTCCTGCCAGTCAATCCCTCGATCCACTCGCGAGAGCCGGATAGCTGCACTCTGGCCTCGCGGTCAGAGAGCCGGTCTATCAATACATGTTCCAGTGTATGGGCGCCGATCTCGAAAAACTTGCTCAATTCGCGAATCTGCGAACGGTCCATGACTGGCGTTTGGCTCGAGCGCGGCACATAAAAAGTTCCCTGAAGTCCGTACTTGACGAGCAGCTCCGCCACTCGCATGTCGAGCGGATGCCCATCGTCCCAGCTCGTCGTCATCACGAATGTTCGATTCGTCTTGCTCATGACTTACGCTCCCAGTTGAAGAGACAGCCGGCCTTCTCGCGCTTCACGGCGCGCTCTGCTCCCTCCGCCACTTGAGCGGCCCCCACTGCCATCTCGGCTGCGCTAAACACTGCACGATTCCCCTCTTGAAATTTTCGACCATCACCTCAATCGAATATTTCTCCGCTGAAATCGCCGCCCCTTCCCGAAGCAGTTGCAGTTCCCTCGGATTCGAGAGCAGCTGGGCTATTGCCCCCCCGTATGCTTCCGGATCAGACGCGGTCATCACCCCATTGCGTCCCTCCTCGAAGTACTCCATCTCCGGCCCATGGATGGAAAGACGGGTTGCAATCAAAGGTAAGCCGGCGGCAAAACCATCCAGCACAGCGAGGCCAGCCCTGCCGGGAAGCAGAAATACGTCCGCGAGCGCCAGCAATTGCGCTTTCCGCTCGCCAAATTTTGGCCCCATAAAATGAACCCACTGGAAGTGCGCCGCGCTGTGCTTTATCTCCTCCTCGTCTGGACCCCCGCCAACCACAATCAGCTGAAATTCAGGGACGGTCTCCCGAACCTTCTCTCCGGCGCGGATCAGAAAGGGTATGGACTTCACCTTGTGCAGCATTCCCACGAAGATTCCTACTGGAGTAAAGGAACCCATGCCCAGCTTGCCGCGGAGTTCTGCTCTAGCGTCCAAGCTCAAATTTTTCACGCACATTTGAATTATTCGAGTGTCAACGGAGTTCTGTACTGCCGTGATCTTCTCTGGAGGCACGCTATGTTGCCGCAAATACCTGGCTGTCCCCTCGGTATACGCAAACCACCAGTCAACCCAATTAAGCGTTCGCTCTTTGTACCATTCGGAGAAACGAGACCGGTCCGTTTGCAAGTTTTCTCCCAAACCCCAGAAAGCAACCCTCTTCATTTTGAATAGCGAAAGCGGCAGAAGCAGATGATTCAGAAGAAACCTGTTTGCTTGATCGACGATGACAAAATCGGCTGAAGCGATCTCACGAAATGCCGGCTGAAAAAGCAGCCTGCCCTTCCCAATCCAGTAACCTTTTACCTTCGCGCCGTACGCGGGCGGCAGTTCGCAATTGTCCTGTTTTTCCGCTTCCGAAGGCGTGGGAGCGCTATAAACAACCTGGAGTTTCATGCCTTCCCTGCAAAGCGCCGTGTTTAAACGATCGTAGAACGGTTGGCGATACCGCTTGATCTGCGCTTCGATAATCAGAACCCTCTTCATCGGCTTCTTTGTGTCCTTGCCATTTTTCTTCTGGTCCAGGGATCCCACCGCTCAAACTGCTCGTACGAACGTGAAAACTTCCTTTCGCGGGCAAACAGAAGAAATTCTCATTTCATATTTTTCTAGTTGCGCGAGGGCTTTCCTGGTCTTGTCTGTTCCCACGGAAGACAGCCGGTGATGAAACTCCACGAGAAGCTGCGTAACAGAAATCTTTTCCCGTACAATTTCTTCAATGACGGCATATTCGGCACCTTCGATATCCATCTTGAGAACGTCAATCCGGCTGTGCCCTTGAAGCTGCATCGCAGTAGAAAGCTGAATAACTGGAAAACGCAGAGACGCTCGCCCATACTGCTGAGCCTGAATCATGGAGTGCGAAACCCAGCTTTCCCGCAGCGGCAGATAAAAAGTTTCTTCCCCGCCGTGGCCGGCGATCCCCACCGGATGAAAATGAAATTGCCGCGGCAAGGATTGCGAAGCGAGCCACTTCCTGACTTTGGGAGTTGGATCGAATCCATAAACCTCCACGCCGAAACGCTCGATAAGCGACAAATCGAACGAAATGTCCTCGCCGATTCCCATCGAATAGACAACCGCGCCGGCCTTGATCAACGAATCATCCAGCCAGTAGCCGCCGTACCCTGAGCCAAATTTCCTTAGAGCGCACTTCAACTGCACTTGCGGAGGCGCAAACCCCCATTCAGGATATACGCGGAAATATTTGCGAAGCTGCGTGTGGAGGTTCATGCGGGATTTCCCTGTTGTCGAAGCATCGAGGGCCGCGGAACAAAAACGCGTGAAGGTTCACTAGCTTTGGCTGGCGCGTAGGCGATGAGATAGCCGGCGATCCCGGCCCAAAACAGCAGCCAGATCGTCGTCTGCACCGAATCGATCAGCATGGTTGTCGATCCGTAGAGAAAGACATTTGCGCCAATGGAAGTGACAATGGCCACCAGGACACTTCGTTCCAGCCCTGTTACTTCCTTGGCAGCTCGAAAAGCCCGGAGGAACAGCCTGATGAAAAATGCGAAGAACAGCACCGTAGCCGGAAGGCCGAACTGCACGATCGAATACAAAGCGAGATTGTGGATCTCTTGTGTCTCTCTCGACTGCAAGTGGTAAAGATCTGTGAATCCACCGGTCAATAAAAGTTCGGGATGCGCTTTCATCAGCGTGAACGCATCCGAAATCATTTCCTGGCGGCCTTCAAAGGATCCGAATTGGTCCCAATCCAATAGCCCCTGTGTCAAAAATAGAATTGCAATAATACTGGCCAGCACGGATACGGTCGCTACACGCATAAGACCCCGGCGGCGGCTCAGCAACAGATACACCGTCATCATCGAGGCGGCAAACACCAGCAAACCGGAACGAAACATCGTGAACAGAAGGCAGACAAACATCACCGCGCTCGCAAGGAGACAAACCGCCCGTTTACGCCTTGCAAGTCCTCCGAAGAAAGCCAGAGTGGTCACCAGGCAAAGCGGCAAAGAAAGAAAACAGGCGAACGTGTTTGCGCCGGTATAAAGCCCGGTTGGCAAAGCGTCTTGCACGCCAAGGAAATCGCCGAAGCCGGAGAGCTTCGCCAAGCCTGTCTTGTATGCCTGCCATTCAGCCTCGTCAGGCCCCGCAAACCAGAGATAATTTCCAGTGGTGTATTGCACGATTCCGAGAGCGGCATTGGCCAAAGCGAAGACGCAACCCAGTTTGATGAGCATGTGAATTTGCTCCTTCTCGAGGCCGGCTCGCAAGAAAACGAAAAGAAACAGAAAAGGCAACATGAGATCGCGATAGACACTCGCGGCGTGCGCGGTGTTAACTTCAAAAAAAATGGCTGGAAAAGCAAAAACGGCCAACAGCACAATCAGCAGCCGTTCCGGGCTGGCTTTTCCCGCTGGTCCAACGCATCTCCCTTCCCACGCACGCGCCAAGCAAACGAGGGCCACAACGAAAAAAGAGAATTCCGAAAGATCAAAACTAAAACTGCTCAAACGGATGCGATATTCGAAACTCAAGAGCAGTGGCAAAACATAGACCAGCCGCGCTGGTCTGGCCGCAATCCAAAATAACGCCGCGCCAAGCGCCATGATGAAAATGGGAATAGCCAGCAGCATAATTCAGGCCACCATCATTCCGGCGATCTGCGGTCCGCGGACCTGCCAATCCCACTCCTGCACCATGACTTTGCGCGCGAGTTCGCCTAGGAACTGCCGGCGGTCCAGCGCATGAAATAGAGCTACGATCTCCGCGGCGAATTCTTCATCGGAATATCCCGCCAGAACGCCTACGTCGCTTTTGCGGAACAGCGTTTCTACTTCCCCGACGGGATTGGTCACCGTGGCTCGGCCGGCCGTCAAGAAATCCAAGATCTTCGTCGGCCATCGCGCGCGGTCGTTCAAACTGTCTTCCAAAGGACAGATGCAAACATCCGCGCATCCCAGAATCCATGGATAATCTTCATCGCTTACCCAGCCCATCCGGCTAATGCGGTCCTCAATCGCCAGTTGCTCCGCCAATTCCCACGCCGGGCGTGCCACGTTTCCCACCAACATGAAAACGGACTTAGGCGCTTGCCGGAGCACTTCACCAAAAATGCGCATCTCGCGGCACATGTCCCCATTGCTGACCGCGACGACAATCGGCGAATCCGCAGGCAAGCGGAACCGCTCTCGCGCCTCTCTTTTATCTTTCGGCTCGATATAGTCGGTAGGCGCGCCATTGGGAATGTGCGCCAGCCTCTCCTTTGGGATGCCGATCGAAAGAGCCCGCTCCTGAAGCACTTTTGACGTCACGCTGACTCGCGCCGCACGGAAGCGAATCTTCTCTTCCAAATAAGAATCGATCCGGTGCGCCATCTTCCATCCGCGGAACCAGTTCGAGCTGCCGCCAAACCAGTCGCACCAGTCCGAGTAAAACGCATAGTGCTTTCGCCGCTGCGTGAGATACACCGGCCAGGAAACATTCGGCTGATATTCGAATCCGAAGACAGCGTCATAGCTGCTTGTCTCCAATTCGCGCGTCCGCCCCCAGATATCCAGAGGGCCCCAGCCCGTGCCTGGCAAAAGACGGTTGCCCCATGCGGGACCTTCGATCAGCCGGATCCACGGGCCCGCTCCACGCGGTTCGCTGAACTCACCGATCCAGTCGCGCTTGTAGGAAATGGCGGGCCGGAAACGCGATGTGCGCGAAACCGTTGCTAGCGTGACGTTGTGCCCCGCCCGCGCCAGCTCCCGGCAAAAATAAAATGAGCGCAAGTACGTCCCCACACCCTTTTCCGTAAAATTCAAAGCCAAAATCTGCATCGGTGACACTCCCTGCTCATGGAGCGGTTCGCGTTAACGCTCCAACTCCCGTTTCCTTTTCGCCTGCCGGCTCCGTTCCCTTCTCGGCTGTTTCTCCGGCTCCGCTCATTGCCCTTTTTCGCTTTCGTTCCAGCGCAACGCCCAGCAGAGCCAGCGGCTCTTCAATAAAATGCTGCTGCAGCTTTTCCTCCTGCCAAACGCAGATTTCTTCCTGTAAATCCCGAGAAGCTCGCACGCGCCGCACGCGCCTCGGCAGTTCCTGTAGATCGCCGCAAAGCGCTTCAGTGTGGCAAAGCAGCTGGTGATACGGTTTGTCTTGCTCGCCAAAACAAATGCATCCGAGAGAAGCTGCGTCCGCCAATCCTTGTCCCGCGCCGCTCCCCCTTCCGAGACACAAGTAATACTTCCGCCGGCCCAGTTCGCGCAGAAACTCCGCGGCATCGCCCCAATGCGGCGGATCTTCTCCGTGATACAGCCCCATGGAAAACGAACGGAAAACTACAGGGAGGCCCAACGCTTCTTCCAGCCGCCGCGCCGCTGTTTTTGTCGCTTCCAAACCGTTGCCGTTGCTTCCTGCGCTCAGGAGCGACAGAGTCCGCCAATCCGCCCAAACGCCTTCCTCCCGCTCGACAGACGCAAACAAAGCACGCATCGACTTCGGATCGCGGACATACGGAAATGAAATCGCCTGAGGCAGGCTATCGATCGAAACGGGAGCATCCATCATGTGCGCCAGGAACAAGTCGGCGTTCCTCAACGGGCGGCGAAGTGATGCGCGATACCTCCGGTCCCAGTGCTCGACGACAAAATACGCGAACAGCGTGCGTGTGCTGCGAGGAAAGTCCAGAATCGGATCGTTGGTGATGACCAGGTCGTACGCATCGTAAGGAATGTCGCCGGGCGCAACCACTCTTTGCGTGTACTTCCGAACGATGGCCGCATTGCCCGGCTGCTTTAGCACCGAATCGTACGTATAGTCGGTGTTGATTTGTTGCGGAATGATGTACCAGTCCGCTTCGAAAAACGTGGTCATCTCCCAGTGCAACGCTCGGCTAGGCCAAATCCGAAACAAATCTTCCGGCGATGTTTCTTCCCAGCGAACGCTCGACCAGGGACCAAAGGTGTCCAACAGTTGTTTGACGATCGCAACCTTCATGCTTCCTCTCCGCTCAGAAATATCTCGCTGTAGCACAGGTGCGATCTTTTCGCGGCCACCACCATTGCATCGTAACTTTCGCCCGTTCTCCGCCGATGGACGCCGCCTGACTCCGGATCCAAAATAAATAGTTCATAGCCAAGCTCTTCCAGCTGCCACATCAGTTCGACGGGATGGTAGTGAAATCCCGCCGTGCACCAGCTATAGCCCTCATAAAGAATGAGCGGCGCGTCCGGCCGTCCGAGCAGCTTGCGCCCGCCGCGGAACACCAGCAATTCCGCTCCTTCCACATCCACCTTCATTACGTCCACGCGCGCAATGTTTTTTCGCTTCACGAAGTCATCCAGCGTGATCGTCTGCACCCTTTCGCGTCCCACCACTTCCGCATCACAGTGGCTTGGGTCTTCCAGCGAGTTCAGCGCATCCTTCAGCGCTGCATTGATATACAGATTGGCTTCGCCGCTTTGGTCGCTCAGAGCCACCCGAACGGCGTGTATCGTGGCGAGTTCGTTTTTTAGAAGATTTTTTTCCAAGCTTGCGAACGTGGAAGGGCAAGGCTCGAAAGCGTAAAGCGTAGAAGGATGGCCACAGAGCTTTTTTCCTGCGGCTAGGCTGAACAACCCAATGTTGGCGCCGACATCGAAAAATGTCGTTCCTGGCTGCAGCACTTGCAAAATGAATTCCAGTTCAGCGCGCTCGAAACGCAGCCTCGACCAGGCATGAAACGCTACCGCGCCTTCCGGCACAATCTGAAACCCAACGCCGCCCGCGCTTACTGCAATCGCGGCGTTCCTGGTCACGAGATTTCGCGCTTTGAAGGCCAGCGCGAGGCCATCCCGGTACCACAAGAACATTTTTCCTGCTATTCGTTGACGGATTTTTCGAAGCACTTCCCCGAGCGTTAAAAAGCCGTATATCCTTCGCCACTTTGCCAGCGGCGCACCGACAAACACGGGGAGTTCAATCAGCTGCATAGGCGTTCCCTTTGAACAGCGGTTTCGAAGCACGCACATCCCACAGAAAATAGAAACCGCAAGCCGCCAACAGCAGCGCCGCTGCTCCGATCGAAGCTTCCAGTCCAGTACGCATGTCGAGCGACGCCGTAACCCGGCTGCCGGCCACGGCTACCGCCCACACTGCAGCGGCAAACCCACAAGTCCGCAAGTCGAAGGGAAGCGGGTAATACCGCCTTCCGAACACCGTCATCAAGCAAATGCTAGCGGCCAAGGATGCTGACCACGCCATCGCCGCCCCCAGAGCGCCGAACCGCGGCACAAGCACATAGTTCAGGACAATGCACAGCGCTGTTCCCGCTGTTGCCAATGGGCCGAGCCACTTCGTTTTGTACTTGAGATAGATCGGCAGACTGCTCCAGTATTCCAGCAAACGGAAAACCACCGGCAGAAGCAGCCATGGCAGCAGCTTTTGCACTCCCGCATACGCGCGGCCCGCAAAAACACGAATCAGAAATGGTCCGAACAGGATGGTCATCGCCGCTAGCAGAGTAGCTACCAGCAGCGCATACCCCATGATCTTGGTGTAGGTGATTGCCGCGTTGGGCCGGTGCGCAATGGGAAACGCGGCACCTGCCCAGGCGCTTCCAAATGGCTGCAAGAAACCCATCGAAAGGATGTTCGTGATCTTGATACCCACCGTATAACGGCCCACTTCGGCGAGACTTTGGAACTGCGCAAGAAAATACCGGCCGGAAGCATCGAGCAACAGCGCCATCAAAGCGCTCCAAACAAGTGGAAACCCGTAGCGCAGCATGGGACCGAGCAGAGCCTTGCGCACGCGAAGCTGCATCCCCGGCAGACAGAACACGAGAAGTACGAGCAGACAAGCTCCGTCGCCTGCCAGCCAGCAATGCAGCACGCCTCGAACACCTTCACCGTGCAGCGCCACGAACCAATACCCCGCTGCGACCAGAGCCATCAATCGCGTAATCGCAGACAAAACGTACGCCACAGGCCGTTGCGCCGCTTGCAAACTACTGAAAAAGATGCCCTGCGCGTTTCGAAACAACACCAGTGGGACAAAAATCCAGGCTGTTCGCGCATTCCCGCCAATCCATTCCCGGCCAAGAGGCCCGTTCATCACTGCTGCAAGAACGGCACCGCCAACCGCTGCAGCCACCATTCCCGCCGCCACGCTGGAAGCGAGAATCTCTCCGCGCCGGGATACTTCCGTCTCCGCGTACCACCGCAAGTACGTCGTTCCCAGACCCATCTGCGTTGTGGTGACCGCGATCAGCAGCGAAATCTCGATCAACGCATAGGCACCGAAGTCCGAAGGCGTCAGAAAACGCGTATACATCGGCACCAGAACGAAATTGCCCAAACCCAAAAGCACCGCCCCCACCAGATAAATCATCGAATGTTTTGCTAGCGGATAGAGCGCCGCGAGCAGCGGATGCATCGCTATCGCCTTCTGCATGCGTCCCCACGGGGCAAACCCCGGGCTTACGTCTAAAGCCGGTCTTTCCAAGACTGGCAAGTTCACTGTCCTCCTCCCTCGAACACCACGGAAAGAGTCCGCAAAAGAATCTTCACGTCCAGGCGCAAGCTCCATTTTTCGATGTATTGAAGATCCAGCGCCATGTTGGTGTCGAAAGAAGGATCGCGCCGCGCCGTCACCTGCCACAGACCCGTGACGCCGGGTTTTACATCCAGACGCCGCAAATGCTCGAGTGTGTAGCGTTCGAAGTCGTCCACCGGATGCGGCCGCGGCCCCACCAAACTCATCTCACCGCGCAGCACATTCAAGAGTTGCGGAAGCTCATCGATGCTGAATTTCCTCAGCCATTTTCCGCAGCGCGTGACTCGCGGATCGTTTTCCATCTTGAAAAACGGGCCGCTACGCTCGTTCGTCCCCCGCAGAATGTCTTTTTGTGCGTCCGCTTCTTCCACCATCGTTCGCAGCTTGTAGCATTTAAACTTTCTTCCTTTTTTTCCTACGCGCATCGCCGGGTAGAACACCGGACCGGGGGAATCGCAGCGAATCCAGATGCCAGCGAACACCAGCACCGGCGCGGTCAGCAAAAGCAGTGCCGCGGCTCCCAGCAAGTCGATGCCGCGCTTCACCGCCAGGCCCAGCACCGGAATCGGCTCGCCATGCAGTTCGATCACCGGGAATCCGCCGATGGTTTCGACCGGAGCGCGCCAGCCCAATCCGTCGTAGAGATCCGGCACAACGTTCAGGCTTAGCCGTAAACGGCGTGCTTCGAGAAAAATCTCTTTCACCATTTCCCGGTCGGCGGGAAGCGTCACGAACAATTGGTCAGCAAATTGGCCCAAAGCCACTTTGCGCAAATCGCATACCGAGCCCAATACACGCTTGTCGCCGTTTGGATGAGGATCCAAAAACCCGCAGACCTGGTAGCCCAGTTGCCTGTTCTCCTCGAGCCACGCCGCCAGCGCTCGCCCCAGTTTCCCGGCTCCCACAATCAGTACCCGCGAAACGCCTTCGCCGCGCTCGGCTCTCCGCAGCACGTATTGCCGCTTCGCGAAACGCCAGCCCGCCAGCGCCCCGGCATTCCATACCCCGGAACAAACCACCACAAGTCTCGAAATCTCTTTGTTCCCCGAAGTGAATATAAACAGCACCAAAAGCGCCGTAGCGAATCCAACGGCTTTCACAACGCTCGCGCTTTCTTCCCAGGCGCTTCGCTCCCGCGCCGTGCGGTACAAATCCTGGGTCATGCAAGCAAGCACAACCAGCCCCGCATAAAGAAGCAAAAACCCCAAATAGCTTGCCGACAACATCTGCTGCAGCAGGCTCTGCGGAGCCAGCACCGTCCGGGAAAAAGGGTTTGCCAGACCAAATCGCAGCCAAAAAGCGGCCGCGCCGCCTGCACAAACCACCGCAAAATCGATCGCCACATACGCAGCCTGGCGTGCCAGCCCGGAACGGTTGCGTGCGGCCTTTTCGAGTCCTGGCAGAGATTTCGCCCCGGTCAGCCACATCTCCGGCACACGTTCATGGACGGCCTCCGTGTTCGTCACGGATGGCGCTCGATACCGGCGTGTGGCTGTTCCGTTCATCGCTTTTCTATCCGAGGCCGTTTCTTGCCGCCCGCGCCAGATCTGCCCCGTCCGAAGATTTCTCCTCTTCGGCGCGCCGCAAGTCCTTCGAAGAATTCGCGCGCATCCGTACTCTTGCCAGAATTTGTAAGAGCGCTGCCCCCGCCGGAGCCAGCCTTAAAGCGTCCGCGCGGAGCGTGCTTGCGACTTCCACTGCAAATTGCTTTCCCGGATCGTTCGGATCGATTTCCCGCCAGGCTTGCCGGACGAGGATCCAGGCGCAAATAGCGAAAAGCGCGAACCCCGCTCCAGCTACCGTCAACAGTCCCCGCGGGGGAAATGATTTCTTCGTTGGCACAACCGCTGCATCCAGCACTTTTACGCTGGGCACTTCTTTGGCTTCTTGCACTTTGGCCAGCTCGTATTGCTGCGTCAGCAGTTCGTAGACGGTTTCCTGAATTTTTGTCTGGCGGTATAAGTCGGCATACGTCACGCCAAGCAGCGGAAGCTGGCGGATTGCAGGGTACAGCGACGCATCCGTTTCCGAGGACGGAGCTGCGGAAGTTCCGCTCTCGCCTCCCATTTTTCCGAGCTGGGTGCGCAACTCGGTTACTCTTGCGCGGAGCGCGCGCACGCGCACGTTCTGCTCCGTATACATCGCCTCCAAACTGTGCAGTTCCGCTTCAGCAGCAATCAGCTGCCCTTCGAGCGTTGCCGCCGCTTCCACCATGGCTTTGCTTTGCGCCGGGATGTCGATAGCGGTGTTCTTACTCGCGAAGATGCTGAATTTCTGCGCTGCACTGTCGAGGTCCTGCTTTACCGCGCGCAGTCTTTCTTCAAGGAAAACCCGTTCGCGCCGCGCCGAAGATGTGCTGACCTGTTCGACGAGCCGGTCGAGCTCGTCGACATACGCCTGCGCCATCGCTGCGGCGAGCCGCGGATCGCGGTCCGTCACCGTCACCGCGATGATTCCGCTCTTGCGGTCTTCCACGATGCGCGTATGCGCGGCGAGTCCCGCCCGCGCGTCTTCCATTTTTGCCGCGTGATAAACGCGCTTCAAATCGTATTGCCCGACCAAACGGTCTTGCACCGTGCGGCTTTCCAGAATCCCCACGAACAGTGCGCCGGAATTTTTTACTCCCAGCAAATCCCCAGCAACTCCTCCGAGCCCCCCTGCGCGTCCCGCGAGTGCCGACAACATGGCCATCCCGGAACTTGACTGGCCATCTGGAGGCATCAGTTGTGTCGTTGCTTCATACCGGGACGGAATCAGCAGCGCGAGACCCAGGCTCCCCAGCGCGCCGAGCACAAACGCTCCGAACAGCAGCTTGCGCGCTTCCCAGAGCAGGCGAAGCCGTGCAACAAGCCGCTGGCGCGTGTCGCGCGCGGCGTTCCCGGTTGCTTCGCTTTCCAGTTCTGTAGGCAAATTATTCAAGCTCTCGTTACGCCCCTTCCTCTTTTTTCTGGAGTGCGTTTTCCTGCCGCGGCTTCACTGAATCGCCACCGCTGCCGCCAACGCTCCGGCTTGCGCGATCTGCGCAATGGCCACAAGATTTTTCCAAACGTTGCCGCCAACCGTGGTTCGTTCCGGAACCATAATCGTGTCACCCGGACCGATCGTGGAAGACTCGACTCCTCCAGACCACGCCCCTCCGCTCCCGCTAGTCACCGAACCACTCGCGCGAATAATGAAAATGGCTTTCTTGTTGGCGAGCCCCGTCGCGCCGCCCGCTCGAGACAGATACCAAGCCGTATTTTTTCCTGGCGTGTACGTGATCGCGTTCGAGTTGTAAACCTGGCCTACGATCAAAACGAACCCTGGCTGTTTGGGAATTTCGAGCGTATCGCCTGCGCGCAACTCGATGTCGTCCGAGGAACCCTGGAAATCTTTCTGGCCTTCCCGGATGTGCACGACCAGGCGTCCGCTTACTGGCGCCCTCCGTAGCGCATCCACAACTCGCTGGCGCTGTTGCACCGCCGTCTGTTGCAACGCTGCTTCCTCGGAACCGTTGGTCGTAATCGCCGTCTTCACCACCGTCGATTCCTGCTCCAACCTCTGAACCAGCTCCTCCCTGCTTTGCTGCTGCATCTTGCGCACTTCGATGCGCTCAAACACCGCTGCCTGCGGATAGGCTGTCGGCAGCATTCCGCCCGCGCGGCGCAGCAGCGAACTCAACCGCTCGCCTGGCTCGATTCCGTAAACGCCCGGCTTCGCCACTTCGCCATGAAGCGTTACTGTCGCTCCCATATCTTTCCACCGCGTTTGTTGTGGCACTGTCAGTACATCGCCGTCGTTCAATAAAACGTCTGCACTGGCGTCGCCGCGTAATGCGCTTGTTAAATTCACGGTCTGTTCCCCTGAAGGCCGCGCCGCAGCCCCTTCCATTACCGCGTAGTGCACCAAATCCGCGCTCTCCGGATTCGCGCTCCGCAAAGATCCGCCTGCGGACCGGACCAAATCCGAAACTCGCATATCCGACGCCAGCGGATAGCGTCCAGGCCGGCTGACTTCTCCGCGCACATACACGCTCGGTGGATTCACTCTCTCTGGCTGGCGATGCACTAAAATCCTGTCATGGGGTTCCAGTAAAATATTGTTCAGCGGGTCGCCTGCCAGAGCTTCGCGCAACGAAATGCTGAACACCTTTGTCGCGCCATCCGGCAGAGCGCGGAAAAGCTGCGCCGATTCCAGCCAGCTATCCGGCGTTATGCCGCCTGCCTGATAAATGGCGTCGCGCAAGTGTTCCTGTCCAGAAGCGCGGTAGCGTCCCGCTGCGCGCACCTCTCCCAACACCACAATTTCCGGCGCCGCTTCAAGTTCGTACCGTCCGAAGATGCGCACCGTATCAAGCGGCTCCAGCTTGGGCGCGTTTTCTGGATGCTCCAGCGCCGCCGCGAGGTTGAAGCTTTCGACGACTGGCCGGTTATCCGGCTGGGCTATGCGCACAATTTCGGCATAGCGCTCCGCAGGCTCCGGCAAAAGCTCTTTGTACGAAGACACCAGATCCGTCAGTTTCATCCCGTCGTGAAATGAATATCGTCCCGGACGCAGCACATGCCCCTCGAGATAAACGCTTCCGCTGTTGTAAGGCGCGATCGGGAAAATATGTATCTCGTCGCCGTCTTGGATCCCGAATTTTTCAAACGCTGCGCGCAGCGAATCCTTGTCGCTGCTCTCTCCTACATCCAGGCTCAACATCGTTCGCTTTTCATGCGCTTCCATTCGCTGTACTTCAATGTGCCGCAGCGCTGCCGCTGGCAGGATTCCTCCCGCAGTGTCCAGCACATCGTTCAAATTCTTTTCTCCATGCAGTTCGTATACCGCTGGCCGCCGTACCATTCCCTCGACCGTGACGGTCGGCCCCAGCGGCGGCACGCGCAACGAATCGCCATTCTCAAGGCGCTTCAAATCTCCCCGAATTCCATGCAACAAAAGATCGTAGGCATCTACTTCTTCTAGCAGCGCCTTCCCCCGGTAATGCTCGATGCCTCGCAACGATCCGCGCGCAGTCACTCCGCCCGCCGCAAACAGCGCATTCAACGGTGTCGAAAGCGAACTAACGTCGTAAGCCCCAGGCGAAGCGACTTCTCCAACCACATAAACGCGCACGCTTCGCAGCCTAAGCAGCGAGACGTCCGCTGAAACGTCGCGAAACTGCGTTCGCAGCACGCGCTGCACCGATTCCTGCACTTCTCCGAGCGATTTTCCGGACACCAGCAGCGGTCCCGCCTCCGGCAACAGCAGCCGCCCTTCGCGGTCCACCGTTCGAAACAATCTTTGCGAAACGCCGCCCCACAAATCGATCGAAAGACCGTCTCCCGGCCCAACCACATAGTCAGGCCCCACCGGAAGATCCATTGGCAACGTGCCAGTGTTCGCCCGGTCGTGCTGAAACACGTCCAATCCGAAACGCTTGGAATGCTGCACTAGAGCGGAAGCTTGGACGTAAAGGTCATACAAAGAAGGCGCATCCGCATACGGATTGGGCCGGCGCACCATGCGAACGGGCTCGATGGCCGCGGCTGCTAACTCGGAAGCCGTTCCGTTGGAAACTCTTCGCTCGGCGTTGTTGCGGCTTATGCGCGGACCAGAAGAATTCTCCGGCTGCGAGAGCGTCCCCGGCGTCGATGGCGAGAACTCTCCGGATGTGTTCGAAGCTGGCGCCTCTCCGTCCCTCAAACTGCCTCTTGCACGAAAATTTCCGGAATTGCCCGCTGCGTCGAGGCTTTCTTGCGGCAAGGAGGTCAACAATGTCTCTCCCGTATCGGAAGCGGATAAGTCCGCACGCAGTTCTCGCGGCGCCTGCACTGGGTCCGTCCGAGAAGGCACTGCCGGGTAGCCTTCATAAGGATTTGTCTGCTCTGCGGGACGGCTCGGCTGCTCGTCGCTGTCGACTGGAAAAGAGTTGCGATTCGATCCCCGCGCGGGAAAATCGCAATCGGACGAAATCCCTTGGTCGCAACCCGCCGTCTGCGTCACTGGTGGAAGCGTGCGCGGCTCCATATTGCGCTCTACGGCGTGCGCTATCGCGTAAGCGCGGTCCTGCAGTACAAGACTATGCTCGGCGGCAAGGTCGGAATCCGGATTCACCCTGGGCTGTAGATAGCCGTATCTTTGTAAAAGCCGCGTCGCCAGCACGCGTGCTCGCAAATCTTCGTTCACTCGCTCGATGACGGCTGCGTCCGTAAGATCCGTTTCGTCCAGAAGCTGTCCCGCAGCCCCGGCGTCCTGCGCCAAAAGGCGCTTGAACTCCACCATCAGTCCGGCATCTCTTTTTAACAATTCCAGGATCTGCTCGGCTGTGGCTGCCACATGATCGAGATTGTCCGCGGCCAAATCTGGAGAAGGTCGCATGCCGCGGCTTGCCGCCTGCTGCGGTGCCTGCTTCCTCGCCTCTTGTCCTCTTGCCGCTTCGCTCCCGGCAACAGGCTCTTGCGCAAACGCGCTACCCAAACTCACTAGGCAAATGCCCAAACCAAACAAGAAGTGGCTTAGCCCGGTACATTTCTTCTGGCATGGTCTCCACGCGCGGAATAAACTCGCTCTCCTCACGATCCCCCACCCCCTGTCCGCGTAGTTTTGCCTCGCATCACTTCCAGCAGGGCTGCTTCGCTCGCTTCCATCGTTGTCGAATGAATCTCCAGCGACGCCCAATAGAAAATTCCGATGTTTGTGTTGGGTGCCACAGCGATAATTCGAAGCCCGGGAAATTTCCTCAAAAGTTGGTCGCACAGCGGCGGACGTCGCTTCGATTCATCCAGCGCTATCAACAGAAAATCTGGTTTTGTCTCGGCCACAAGCGAAGGGACGTCATTCTCGTTCTCTGCTTCCCCCACGATGTCGATTCCCTCTTGCTCAGATAGAGTCGACAGCACCAGCTCCCGCAACAGCCGGGGACGGTTGGCCACCAGAACGCGAATGCTCGTTTCCATGAACCCCTCTCGGGCTCAAAAATCCTAGATGGGTTTGCGTTTCCTGGGCAGGCTGCAAATGGTACGGGGCGTGAGGTACCGGAATGTCTTGGGCTGGTACTCTGAAGGTGGGACCGGTTTGGTACTAGATTAGTATTTCGCCGCGCTGTCTTCCGCCGCCACTCCGCCTAACCGTTCCGCTGGCAACATCGGCCGCAGCGAGAAGAATTTATACCGGCAAGGCTCGCATCGTACCGCGGTCAGCCTCAGCCAGCGTCCGAACGCGGATGTGGCTCCCTGAACTTTCTCCGCGGAAATTCGCTGCAACTCCAAGTTGCCGCAAATACCGCATCGCGCATAGAGAAGATGGCGAAGCGGTATCGCTCGCGCATGGAAGCGCGTCTCGCAGGCCGTACAACGCCACGGAACTACACCCGCAGCGCTGAACAAATATTCGGAAACGGAACGCCGCCTCGATCGCCGGCAAGTCCCGGCTTGGCACGCTGGGCAGTTCATTGAAAGCTTCTGGAGGGTCCTCTTCGCTAGAGGATAGGGTATGCGCACCGTTTCGGCAAGAGGCTGTCGCCTGAACGTCACCTAACAACGTACAATAGAAACCGTCATGGCGGACTACACAGCGGATCACGCCCGCGCGGGCATCGAGACAAAATTACCAAAGCTGGATACCTGGCCCAATCAATACCCCGGCTACGTGATCACCACCCGCTTTCCGGAATACACTTCTGTCTGTCCCAAAACTGGCATGCCAGACTATGGCACGATCACCATCCAATATATGCCACACAAGGACTGCATCGAGCTCAAAGCTCTTAAGATGTATCTCCTCGCCTATCGCGATCTCGGCATCTTTTATGAAAACGCCGTGAATAAGATTCTTCATGATATCGTCCAAGCTATCCGCCCCGAATGGTGCGTCGTGCGCGGTGAGTTTACGCCCCGGGGCGGCTTGACCACTTCGATCTTCGCTCGCTGGCCGGAGCGCTCCTCAGGCCGTAAGGCCGGCGGGAAAGTCCGCGCATCGCGAAGCAGGTCCCGCTGACCGCGCCCGTAGACAGGGCGCGAGTTGCGGTGGATAATTTTAGCGGCATCCAGAACCCAGCCTGGAGCCATGACTGAGGAGGGGGAATGAGCATTTCTCCAAATGTGCCGAGTCCGGAAGAGTCTTATCGTTACGAATCCACGGGAACACCGCGCTGGATCGCGGCGCTCTTCGTCGTGCTTTTTGTTGTCATCGCCGCGCTTGGTTATGTCGGTTACTCGGGGATCTCGCGGCTCGAGCAAAATCTGGCCAAAGAACAAGACCAGGACAAAGTTTTGACTGCACAGCTCGAACAAGCGAATGCGCGTCTCGCCGATTTGAAGGGCCACATCGAAGTTACGGAACAGAAAGTCGGCATGACCGTTGCGGAACTAGCTCAGGCCAAGAGCCGCGCGGAATCCATCCGCAAAGAACAGGTTGAATCGGACCAGAAACTCACCGCCCAATTGTCACAGGTTAAGAAGGAAAGCCAGGAACAAATTGGTGCGGTGGCTACCGAAGTTGGCGGAGCGAAAAAAGATATCGAAGCAACAAAAAGTGATCTGGAAGTTACCAAGGGCCAGCTGGAGCGCGTCAAGGGTGACGAGGGCGTGATGAGCGGACTTATCGCTCGCAACCATGACGACCTCGAAGAATTGAAGCGCCGCGGCGACCGCAACTACTACGAATTCACGCTAACGAAAACAAAGAACGGCCAAAAGGTCGGACCAACCCAGCTCACACTCACTAAAACGGATCCCAAGAAATCCAAATACACCATGACGGTCCTGGTGGATGACCGCACCATCGAAAAGAAAGACAAGACCGCCGGCGAACCCATACAGTTTTACGTCAAAGGCGCCTCGCGAATGTCTCCCTACGAGATCGTTGTTTTCGACGTCGGCAAGAATCAAGCCACCGGCTATCTTTCCACTCCAAAAGACGTAGGCGCCAGCGCCGCTCCCGCTGCTACTCCGGCGACACCTCCTGCGCAGGCTCCTCCTAAGCCTTCTTAGCCTGCGGGTGGGTTTGCCTCCTTAGAAATCGCTAGCCCTGTTCCGCCTTCTGGAAACTCCACGCGGGACAGGGCTTTTGTCTTTTTCGACGCCATTCTACGATGCCAACTCGGGCTATGTTTCTTTCCTCTCGATGGCGCGCAGCTGTCCTAATCCATTGCACGCTGCTGCTTGTGCCACCCGCTCTTCCTCAACAACCGGCCCAGACGCCTCCCAACATCCGCATCAGCGTCGACCGTGTCAACGTTGGAGTCGTCGTCACCGACTCTCGCGGGCAGTTTGTCAGTGGTCTCCGCCGCGAAGACTTCCACGTTCTCGATAACGGCGTCGAGCAGCCCATCACGGATTTTTTCAGTATCGACGAGCGCGCCCAGGTCCTGCTCCTCATTGAAGCCGGCCCAGCCGTATATCTCCTCCAGGGCGGCCATCTTCAAGCGATCCAAGCCCTCCTCGAAGGCCTCGCACCCAGCGACCTCGTCGCCATCGCTCGTTACAACGATGCCCCTGAACTTATACTGGCATACACGCCAGACAAACTTACCGCTGCCGCTGCGCTGGACCAGTTGCGCTTCAATCTCGGATTCGGCCAGTTAAATCTCGCCTCCAGCCTAGCCACCGCTCTCGATTGGCTCGCCAAAGTTCCCGGGAAAAAATCCCTTGTCTTGCTTTCGACAGGCTTCGATACCTCCCCATCCTCGGCTGCGGAGAATCTTCTTGCCCACCTGAAATCTACCGACGTGCGCGTGCTGGCCATCTCTCTTGGCGGAGAACTGCGCGGCGCCAATCCGCCCGATAAAAAACGTTCCAAGAAAGATCAACCTCCTCCGGAAAAGGCGCAAGCTGCCGCGGAAGGCTTTGCCCAGGCCGATGAAGAACTAAAAGCCATTGCCGAAGCCAATGGAGGCCGCGCCTACTTCCCCAGAACCGCTAAGGATTATGCCGCTGTTTACACGGAGATCGCGCAACTCGTCCGCCACGAATACAATCTCGGCTTCGTTCCACCCGCGCACGACGCAAAGCTCCATTTGATCGACGTCCGCATCACCAGTTCCGCAACCGCAAATTCCCCGGCCAGCGGTTCCGATGCGCCAACCACTGCTGCCTACCGCATCGATCATCGACAAGCCTACGTCGCTCCGCCTCCCGAGCATCCCTAGGACAGACACTCTTGTCTGTCTGTCCGATCTCGTTTGACACACATTCCGGCCTGTCTATTTTTTCCGTTGAATTCTTCGTGGTTTGAAATTCCCGAGGAAGCGCTATTCGAACTGTTTCAGCGTCTTCGCCATCTCACTCAATTTCTCATTCATCAACCCAAAAACCGTTCCGGCCTCAAACGTCCCGTCCTCATTTCGCCGCCCGGCCGTAGCCTTCGTCAAAACCTCAATCCCTTGTTCCACTCTGCCCACCGGCCATATATGAAACTTCCCCGCCGCCACCGCATCCATCACGTCCTCGCGCAGCATCAGGTCCTCGACGTTTGACTCCGGCATCACCACGCCTTGTGTCCCCGTCAATCCCGTAATCCTGCAAACGTCAAAAAATCCCTCGATCTTCTCGTTGATTCCGCCAATCGCCTGAATGTCTCCCTGCTGGTTCATCGAGCCCGTCACGGCAATATCCTGCCGCAGCGGAATTCCGGAAAGCGCCGAAGCCAGCGCATAAATTTCCGTCGAGCTCGCGCTGTCTCCATCCACTCCTGAATACGACTGTTCGAAACAGATGCTCGCCGCTAGTGATAGCGGTTTGTCCTGTGCAAACAGACTGCGCAAATATCCCGAGATGATGTGCACACCCTTGTCATGAAACCGGCCACTCAAATTTGCTTCACGCTCGATGTTGATGATCCCCGCCTTGCCCAGCGCCGCCGACGCCGTGATCCGCACCGGCTTCCCAAAAGAATATCCGCCAATCTCCAGCACGCTCAGCCCATTCACCTGCCCCACGCGTTCCCCCGCTACGTCGACGAGCAGGGTTCCCTCTTCAATCATTTCGCGAATCCGCGTCTCAATCAGGTTGTGCCGTTCCATCTTAGAGGCGAGCGCGTCTCTCACGTGCGCCGCCCGCACAACGGTCTCCCCTGCCGCCGCGGCCGCGTAATGTGCCTCGCGCGCCAGGTCCGCGATGTCCACAAACCGCGCCGTCACCTTGTTCCGCCGCCCTGCTTTCCGAACTCCATACTCGAGCATCGCCGCAAACGCGCCGCGGTCGAACGGCGAAAGCCCTTCTTTTTCGGACAGCGTGCGCAACCGCCCCGCATACTCCGCGATCACTCCGTCGCTCATAGGCATTTCTTCGTCAAACTCTACGCGCACCTTGAAAATCTTTTGGAAGTCTTCCTCATACTCATACAGCATTTCGTAGAGCTGCCGGTCGCCTATCAAAATCACCTTTACATTAATCTCCACCGCCTCCGGCTTGAGTGCACTGCCCCCAAACGGATAAAACATCTCCAGCGGCTGAATTTCCAACCGATTATGATTCAAGGTCCTTTTCAGCGCCCGCCAAACTCCCACTTCCGATAACGCTTCCAGCGAATACATAATCAAAAATCCGCCGTCCGCTCGCAGCAACGAACCGCCGCGCAAATCCATGAAGTCGCTCGTCCAGCCGCCTCGCGTGTCGTACGCCCTCTGAATCGTCCCAAACAAATTCGCGTACGTTGGCGTCGTCTCGAAAATGACCGGCGATTCCTCTTCGTCGCTGTGCGCCAAGATCACGTTCACTCCATACACGCGGAACGGATCGCGCTCGGGTCCGCCTGACCCCGGCATTTTCGGCAGCCCATCCGGCGTATCCCCCTCCGACTCGCCTTCGCCTTCCCGCTCCTTAAAAGGATCAAGATTATCCAGCAGGTGATGCCGTACCTCTTCGAGATACTCCGCGACGTTCGTCCCGGGATATTTTTCCTTCAATTCTTCAATCACCCCATCCACCAGAACGGATGCCGCTTCTTGCTCCAAATAGCTCAGCTCGCTTGCCAATTCCCGCGACAGTGTCAGCGTCTTCCGGTAAACAACGGTGAACTCTTGCCGGAACTGCTCGTACTTTCTCTCAATGTCCTCCGCGACGGGTGACTCCAGCTTCCCCTCGTGCACCATCTTCGAAATGTCTTCGATCGGCACCATCTGCCCTTCGAGCACTGGGAAAATCTCCGGCAGCGCAACCGCCCCCACTTGCATATGCCCCAGCGCGAACTGCTCGCGCGCAATTCGCCGCGTGAAATCGTCCATCAACTCCTTCTCACGCACCGTAAACCGCTCGACGATCCGTCCCTTTTGCCGCTGGAAGGGCTCGCCCTCGAATACTTGCGGAATCCGCCGCCGCAGAAAATCAATTCCCGCCTGCATGTCTTTCTTGAATGCGTTCGCCTGTCCCCGCGGCAACGAAAGCAGCCTCGGCCGGTCAGTAATTTTGAAATTGTTGACGTAGCAGCGATCCAGCGAGGGCTTTGTCGGCGGGTGCAAATCTTCGATCATCTTGGCGATGGTCCCGCCCCGGCTCGTTCCCGCCAATCCGCAGACAAACACGTTGTAGCCCGGCGCCGACAATTCCACGCCCATCTTCAGCGCACGCAACGCGCGCTCTTGTCCGATGAACCCTTCTCGCAATTCCGCTTGCGCTGTCGTCTCAAACGGGATGCGCGGCAACTCGCACCGCCACCGCAGTTTCGTCGGTGCCAGCTCCGTAGGAGTCGCAGCGGGTTTTATGTTCTTGGAAGTCATCCGAGCCGGGTACTCTAGCACACCCATGCCGCGCCGAACGTAGTTTCCCCGTCAGCGTTTCCCAACTTGAAATCCTTGCTGCTCCGAGGGTCTATTCGTCGATACTCACGCACAAATCTCCGTTGTTCCGCGCTGCGCTGCCGCTCTTACGCGCCCTTGGTCACCAGTTCATCTCGGTGCTCCATATATACGCGGAACACGCCCATCGCTGCCGCCACAATCGTCGGTCCCGCCACCAATCCCAGCAGCCCAAACGCCTCCAACCCCCCGAGCACTCCAATAAACAGAAGCAATTCATTGAGCCGCGTCCGGTTCCGCAACAGCATCGGCCGCACAATATTGTCCGCGATCGTGGACACGCCTCCGCAAATCGCCACCACCAGCAAAGCCTTTCCCCAATGACCGTTGATTCCCAGCCAAAGCGCAGCCGGGATCCAAAGCAGCGCCGAACCCACCACCGGCACAAGTGAGAAAAATGCGATCAGCACCCCCCAGAAGAGTGGCGCCGAAATCCCCACCAGAGCAAACGACACGCCACCCAGCACTCCCTGAATCGCCGCCACAAGCAAACCAACCGCCACGCTCGCAAAAACCAGTTCCTTCGATTCCTCCAGCATATCTGTCTGGATATCTCGATCAAACGGCAACAGGTGTTTCGCTCCACGCACGATCTCTTCTCCATCGCGAAACATAAAGAACAAGGCAAAAATCATAATGAACAAATCCACAAAGAAAGTGACTAGGTTTTTCAGCAAACCCGTGAATCTCGAACCGAGAAACGACGCAATTTTCTCAGCGGCTTGCTGCACCGGGTCAGATATATCGATGCCCCGCAACGAATCGGGCAGCCGCGTACGAATCCATTCCTCAGCGTGCATCACGAAACCTTCGTCCGGGCCCTGGCCGTGTACCGCCATTTGACTCTGTATCTGTGCTGTTGCCACCAGCGCTTCGCGCGCCGTAAGGATCAGCACCACGATTGCCGGGACAATCAGCAGCAACGTGACCCCCAGCGTGCTCGTCATTGCCGCCGCGGTGGGCTTCATTTTCCGCAATACTTTCTCGTGCAGCGGGTAAAAGAAAATCGCCAGCACCGCCGACCATGCCAGCGGCACCAGAAACGGCTCTACGATCAGGAACACGAAATACCCTAAAAGTAGTATCGCCCCGTAAGAAAGTACGGTGGTTAACTGGCTACTTGTTGTAGTGTTCGAAGGCGTGACGGCTTTCATGCGCGGTATATAATCTCTCAGACTCTTTCGAACAGGTCTCTCTTGGCCAGTTGAGCAAACCAACTATGGCGTCGAACCCCACTCCGCTATCTTCCTACCAAATTCGTCTTCTTGCTGTACTTGCTTTGATCAACTTTGTCAACTTCGCCGATCGCCAGGTCGTTGTCCCGCTTCTCCCGCTTCTCCGCCAGCAAATGAACCTCTCTGACGCTCAACTTGGTTCCCTTCAGACCTGGCTTCTCGTTGTCCTCGCTGTCGCCAGTATTCCCTGCGGCCTCTTCGCTGACCGCTGGAGCCGCACCCAAATCATCGCTGCCGGCGTCGCTGTCTGGAGCCTCGCCACCATTGCCTGCGGCTTCGCCACCTCTTTTATGCTGCTGCTCATCGCGCGCGCGCTGATCGGCGTCGGCGAAGCCGCCTATGCTCCCGCCGCGCAGTCCATGATTTCCGATTCCTTCCCTTATCAACGCCGCGCGATGTCTCAGTCTATTTTTGCGTCCGGCATGCTCCTCGGGGGAGCCGCAGGCCTCGCTTTTGGCGGCATCATGGGCGAACTACACGGGTGGAAATTCACCTTTATTGTTGTCGGCGTAGTTTGCTTTATACCAGGGCTTCTCGTTCTCAGATTGCCCGAGCCTCCGCGCAGGCCCCGTTCGGAAGTCGTGCCTTTGGCCAGTTTGCTCAGCGTCCCGGCCTACCTTGCCATGATTGTCGCTGGCACGATGATCACCTTCGCGAGCGTTTCCCTCCTCACCTGGGGCACCGATTTTGCCGTCAACTACAAGGAATTCAGTCTTCGCGAGGCAGCTCTTTCACTCGCCGTCGTCGCCCTGCTTTCTCTTTTGCTAGGTGTCCTCACCGGTGGCTATCTTGCCGACCGCATCCAGAAAAAATATGCCTATGGACGCATCCTCGTCATCGCCGCCGCCTTTTTGTTTGCCGCTCCCTTTGTTCTTCTCGCCATTCAGTCCGACGAAAAGTGGGTTTTCCTCATCGCTCTCTTCATTGGTGGTTTTTTTATGTCCTGGTATCACGGCCCGGTCACCGCGGTCTTGTGCGATTTGACGCCGCAGCGCGCCCACGCCACCGCCATCGGCGTCTATATGTTCGTCACTCAGCTTTTGGGTGCTTTAGGGCCGCAACTGGTGGGAAAAATCTCCGACGCTAGCGACCTTCAGCTGGGTCTTCAGGTAGCCGTCGCCGTCATGGTCTGCGGCTCGCTCTTGATGTTTCTCGTGATCTACTTCGTCCGCCGGGACGGCCTGCATCACCCCCGCCTCGCCGCCTTCCATGTCGAACCGGGCGATTAACCAATGCTCTGCGGGGGCTGTGCTTGTTTACCCTGTAAGGGCCCCGCCCGACAGGCGATGACAATGCCAACATGTTTACCGCACACATCCAAACCAACACAACCAACTACTTGATTCCGATCTCCTCGATCAATCTCAATACATCTGCTTCCGGCACATCATACAAAGGCCGCTCATCTTCTTCCTCGAGCCGTTCCCGCAGATATTCCGCCGCAACAAAGCTCGCTTCCCGGTCCGTCAAGTCACGCCCCGTCTTCTCGCGGAATTTCACGAACGCTGTGTGCGCCAATCCCACCACATACGCCCCGCCATCCACAAAAAACTTCGTGTCGATCGTGTCGCTGTGCCGCGTCGCCACGCCATTCCACATATGCGAAAACCGGCACTGATACACCTTCCCGCTCAATTTCGAGGTCACTTCAAACGCCCCGACAAACTGGCTCATCGCTCCAGCATTCGCAAGTACCGGCCGTGTCGTCACAATTCCCCTCTTCCTCTTTACTTCTTCCTTCTCCTTACTTCTTTACTTCCTACCGGCTTACGGCCGCCGCCGTCTCCGCATGCGAGTAACTGTGTATTGCGGCGGCCACTCCAGCCCCCGCAGGCGCGCGGTAGCCTTGATCCTGCAAAACTTTTTCCAGCGCCGACAAAAACAACAGCACGAACGGTTTCTGGCTGCAATAACCCATCAATCCCACCCGCCAGATTTTCCCCTTCACTGGCCCAAATCCGCCCGCGATCTCAATGTTAAATTCATCGAGCAACTGATTCCGCAGTTTCACATCGTCGATCCCGTTCGGAATCATCACTGCCGTTACCGTCGGCAGCCGGTCTGCCGGATTCTTCACCAAAAGCCCCATCCCCATCGCTTCGATGCCCGCAATCAGCGCCAGCTGATTCACGCGATGCCGCTCCCACCGCGCTTCCAGCCCTTCTTCCACAACAATCCGCATCGCCTCTCGTAAACCATAGATCAAGGATATCGGCGGCGTGTGGTGATACAGGCGCTCCTTGCCCCAGTAATTCATCGCCGTAGTCAAATCAAAGTACCAGCTCTGCACCTTCGTCTTTCGCTTCCGGAAAACTTCCTCCGCCGCCGGACTCACCGTAATCGGCGACATCCCCGGCGGCGCGCTAATGGCCTTCTGCGATCCGCTAAAGCAAATATCGATGCGCTCGCGATCCACATGCAGCGGAACCGCCGCCAGCGACGCCACCGTATCCACCACCAGCAGCGCTCCCAACTCATCCGCCACTTTTCGGTACGCCTCAATCTTCGTCAGCACTCCAGACGAAGTCTCTCCCTGCGCGAACCCAATCATCTTAATCTTCTTGCCCTTGCCAGCACGCCGCACATCCTCCGCATCCACCGGCAAGCCGTACGGCGCCTCCACCTTGATCACTTTCGAAGTCGCCCGAGATGCAATCTCAAACATGCGCTCGGAGAAAACTCCATTCACCGCCACGATCGCCTCATCACCCTCTTCAAGCGCATTCAGCACCGACGCTTCAATCCCACCCGACCCCGATGCCGAAAGCGGCATCGTCAACCGGTTCTCCGTCTGAAAAATCTGCCGCAACAAAATCTGCGTCTCGTCCATGCACGTTTTGAACCACGGATCGAGGTGCCCCACCAGCGGCGTCGCCAACGCACGGTACACCCGCGGGTCCACGGAGGATGGTCCCGGCGTAAGCATCAATCGGTAGGGTGGATTGAGTTCGCCAATCTGCTGCGTCATGGTTTTTATCCTTCTTTATTCTCGCTCTAGAATGTCGGAACTGCCCCTTCCTTCATTCTCCTGGGGATTTTCGGAAGCGCGGCAGGAACCCCAATTTTCGCCCAACGCCCCCATGACCGCAACCGTCAAATTGGCTGGAGTCTGCTCTCCGTAGCCGTTCTCATGTGCTTTGCTTAATTTGCAGCCAGCCGCCCGCGAGAAAAAACAGCCCCACAACCACAGACACGTAAACGCCGAAGAATAGCCCCACGAAGTGCAGAAGAAGGGCCGCATTCGCAATCATCGTCGCCGCGCAAATCAACACAAACCGCCCTCCGCCCGGCATCGCGCTCGCCATCAACGCAATCACCGCCAGCGCCAACATCTCACCCGAAAACACCAGCCAGCAGCCTTTCAAGATCGCGTCCAGTGGCGCTTTCATCCCGCTTTCCACAATCATCGTCTGCAATTGCGTAATTCGCGTCCCATGCCCGATCCCCGTCAAAAACAAGACCACGCTCCCAATCCCCGTCAGCCAGCGCCCCGTTTTCATCCCTCATCCTTTCCTTCTAAATCCGTATCCAAAGCTCCGCCGTGCGCCGGATTGTACAATGCCGGGTCTCGTATTGGTATTTGTTGGCTCCTCAGAAATCCAGCGTTTCACTTTGGCACCGTTACTCTCCTGCTCTCTCTGCTTTTCAGACCCAGCTATCTGTCTGGTAATATCCGCCTGACAAACGCATACTCAGGACAGAACGGAACACTACTCCGTTTCCGCGGCACGCAACACTTCTTATCTTGATGAAGGCAGAGGCTACGCGTTGCAATGGCAGGAAAGAAAATTTTAATCGTCGAGGATGAGGTCGTCCAGCTCACCGCTCTTGCCCGCCGCCTCAAATCTGCCGGATTCGAAATCGTCGCCGCTCGCGACGGGCTGACCGCCATCAGCACGGCCCGCAAGGAGCAGCCCGATCTGATCGTTCTCGATCTCGGCATCCCCGCCGGCGACGGTTTCGTCGTCTTGCAACGCCTTTCGATGCTGATCAACACCGGCACCATCCCCATCATCGTCCTGAGCTCACGCACTCCCATCGGCAATCGCGATGCAGCCCTAAAAGCCGGAGCGATCGCCTACATTCACAAGCCTGTCGACATTCCCGTCCTACTCAAAACCATCAACGATGCCCTTGGCCTCTCCTCGCCCGATTCCCCTCCTCCTCTTCCCCAACCACCTCCACCTCCCGCCGACCAAGCTTAAGCACGCCTAGCCAGCCGCATTTTCTCCCCCGGCGTCATCCCGAACGCAGCGACCGGCCAAAGGTTCCGTCCATGTCGCAAAGGTTCCGACCGTGTCGGAACGCATCTCCCCTCTCACAAAGGCTCCAACCGTGTCGGAACGCGTCTCTCCCCTCTCACTCTTGCCCTCCGCCTCAAATCTGTAGGGGCGGGGCTTGCCCCGCCCGCGCTTTTCTCTTCGCTCTATACCCAGCATGCGCAAGCCTTGTTTATTCCGGAGGCGCCCCCCGCCGCTTTTTTCAGTGGCCCCGGACCAAAATCCAGCGATCCCCGAAATTCGAGCAGCACACCATATGGCCCCGACTGGCCCGAATCAGTCAGACTTCGCAGCTCAAGGACCTGTGACTCACATCACATACCTTCGCCAAAAGAAAGATTATTTTTGAGTTCGAAATGGGTCAACCGGTTAAGGTGAGCGTCGGTCAGTATGTTTAGCGTCTTAAAGCAGCTCGAAAGCGGCGAGTTCGTTCACGTGGCATCCCGCGACGACCTGCAAGAGGCCGTCCAGCTCGCGCATTCTCTCAACATCCAGTGGCCGGGTGAATATGAGGTTTGGGATTCACACTCTGAGGTAGTCACACATCTGTTGACGCCGGGACAAGAATTCGATCCTCGCTAGCAAGCGCCAACCTGAAACCAAAGGCACCGTACGAATCCCGTCAAGAATCGCCCAGTAAACTCAAACCAATTGTTGCGCCGGACTTCCCGCCACACGTTTATGATTCAAGGCCTCGTCTACTTTGCTTACCAGCGTATCTCGTGAAAATGGCTTTTGCAAAAAGTAACTGCCCTCCAAAAACTCATCATCGCCCTTATTGAATTCCAGGTACCCGGACATGTAAATGATTTTCAGGTTCTTGCGGCTCGCTTTCAATTGTTTGGCAAGTTCCGGCCCCCTCATATTGGGCATCACGATATCCGTCACCAGCACGCGTATCGGCCCAGAACGTTTGGCCACCGCCAGCGCTTCCTTGCCGTCGCTGGCAGTAAGCACTTTGTATCCCGCCGACTTCATAAATTCGGCGGCCAATTCTTTCACCGCCTCTTCATCCTCGACAATCAGCACCGTCGCGGATTGGTGCGGGGCGCTCTTTGGTGTCCCCACAGGCGACTCGGCCTCCTCCGCCTCCTGCACTACCGGCAGATACACGTCGAATCGCGTGCCTCTTCCGGGCTCCGACTCCACCCAGATGCACCCGCCGCTCTGCTTCACCACGCCATATACCGTTGCCAGCCCAAGCCCGGTTCCTTTGCCCATCTCTTTGGTCGTGAAAAACGGCTCAAAAATTCTTTCCTTCGTGGCCGCGTCCATTCCCTGCCCGCTGTCTTCGACAGTGAGCCGCATGTACTCCCCCGGCGACAACGGAGGCCGCGTTTTGGCCAGCGCTTCATCCACGCTGACGTTCCGCGTTTCCACCACCAACTTCCCGCCCGTCGGCATCGCGTCGCAGGCATTCACCGTCAAATTCATGATCACTTGTTCGATCTGCCCTGGATCTGCCTTCACTCGCCCGAGCGATTCCCCCGCCTTAAAAGTAAACGATATATCTTCCCGCACCAGCCTCTTCAGCAAGCTGCACATCTCCGCCACCAGCACATTCAAATCCAGAACCTTCGGTTCCAGCACTTGCATTCGGCTGAATGCCAGCAACTGTCGCGTCAGTGACGCCGCCCGGTTCGCTGCTTTCTCAATCTGGTTCGCATTCCGTTGCAGAGGATCGCTGTCCTGCAACTTATCCAGCATCAAATCTCCGTGTCCCTTGATGATCGTCAGAAGGTTGTTAAAGTCGTGCGCCACTCCCCCCGCCAGCCGTCCCACCGCTTCCATCTTTTGCGCCTGCCGCAACTGCTCTTCCAGCTGCTGCTTCTGCGACTCATCGCTTTTCAACGTCTTACGCATGCGGTCAAACGCCCGCGAGACGTGCGCAACTTCATCGGAACCCTCAGCTTGCACGGGATAGGAGAAATCTCCCTTCTCCAGCGCCTGTACGCCTTCCACCAATCGCGCCAGCGGCCGCGTGAATCTATCCGAAATCACAAATACCAGCACGCCTCCCACCAGCACCGCCAATACCCCCAGCCCGCCAAGCAACTGGTTCTGTTTCTCCAGGTACGCCAATGAATCGTTGTAGGATTTCAGAACAATCACGCTTACGGGCTTCGCGCCGCTCGTCAATTCCACGGAACTCGCAAAAAATCGCTCGCCGTCCAGTGTCACTTGCTCTTTCCACGGCCCCGACCGCAGCTGTGCAGTCAATTCCTGCTGCTTAAAGAGAGAGAGCGTGCTGGCCACAATATCGTTCCCATAGCGAAACGCCACGTGGCTCGAGGTAACCCGCCTCAGCTCACTAGCCTCAGGATCAATCCCGCGGCCCACAATCACTGTCCCCAGCAGAGTGCTCTTCGCCTGCGTTCCGCCATAGAAAGGTTTAAGTACAACCTGATAAAGCCGCGTTCCGCTATACCACCATCCCGTTGTATTTCGGTCTTTCAGCGCGTGGCCAAGAATTTCCTGCGCGGTAGCCAGCGGAAATTCCTCCATCGTCGTGTGCAGCGCCACAATTTTCCCGCTCGCGTTGGAAAGCACCATCAAATCGCATTCGTCCGATTGCCATGGATCATTCCCCACGTCTTCGATCGCCGCCGGATCACCGTTTCTCATGGTCACCAGCGACGCCAATAAGTCCGCCTTATGCATCAGCGCGACCAGATGCCCATGCTGCAGCACCTGAAACGTCATCATGGCATTCTGCGATTCTTCCTGGATTTCCCGCTGTACACGGCCCTCGGCCGTCCGCCGCACGATAGACAATGTGGCCCAAGTCAAGCCAGCCGTCACCACCGCCAGCGACACCATGAACTTAGTGCGAAGTCTCAAGTCAGCCCTTGTTTTCCCGTGGTTTTGCCGCCAGGGACACATCGCCCCACTCGCCTGGCAGCCTCACTTAAACTGTAGTGTTCTGTGGTAAAGCAAAGGAATAGGCCCGTGGTACCAGTGTTCTAGCACTGCAACCCGGCTGCGGGTCGTCGACGCCAACCCTGGTTAACCCGCATTTTGCCTCGGAGGAGAAGCCACGACTGTCGGTTCGCAAAATCAGGGAACGGACTGAATGCTCTGGACATGAATCGTTTTTGTCTCGGCGTCATACGTGCCTATGATCGTCACTTTTAGACCTGCAAACTCTTTAGGCTTTTCCTGATCATCCAGCAGATACGCCGTCTTATTACTCGAGGCGTAGAGAACAAACGTGCCACCCGCACCGACGCATCCCAAGGTGCACTCTTTCGCGCTCTTGAACCCTTCCTTTTTCATCATCGCGTCGTGAGACTTCTCCGTGCCACACTCGTTGTCCATCACTTCGCCTGTGAAGGACATCGGCGTATTGTTCTTCTGCTGGCCAGGCCGCGTAGCAAATCCAGGCAGAGAAACCCCCGTGAGGAGCAAAATTGCCGCAGAGCTGGTCGCAAGCCGCTTCATGGGTCCCCCAACGAAAATGTAGTTGGAAACTATTCTCCTCCGAATCCTTTCAATACACCATACGCGGAAAAATGTATTTCGCCGCCTTCACACTTCATACCTCAACTTCTGGCTCTTAGTGTTCAACATCCAGCCTTTCACCCTTCCTCAAGCTCCTAACTCATTATTTCTTTCCTTCATTACTTCGTTACTTCCCCCTCCCACCTCACTCCAACATCTCCGTCCTCGTCACGCTGCGCGGCTCATCCAACAACGCATCCACCCGCTTCAGAAATCTCACCGTATGCTCCAATTCAGCATGCCGCTGAAACACGGCCTCGTCCGCCCACCGCGAATGAATGTAGAAAAGTCGTCGGTCCCGCACCGACCGAAATGTATGAAAGCTCAAGCAGCCAGCCTCCTCGCGCGATGGCCCCGCCACCTCCCGCAACGCCTCCTCCACGCTACCCTCTTCCCCCTCCCGCGCATGCAACCTCACAAACACGTCCTGCTCCACATCTCTCCTCCTCTGCAAGTGCACTATCTACCTTCGTCTCGCAACGACGGATTGGATCTACCTGCGCTGGCTTGACGATCGCAAAGACATCGAAGCGGAAACCAAGACCTGGGGCAAGATAATCATCGACCGCAAGAGCGATTTACGGAATTGGGTCGAAGTCTTAAAACAGATGATGAACACCAAGAAAATTGTGAAGCTTTTTGCCTTTGCCAACAACCACTACGCTGGACACGGCCCCGCCACAGTAAAACTGTTTACGCAGCTGTGGGACAAAAAACAATATGGCTGAGATGGAGGAGCAGATGCTTGAGTCCAGTTCAAGCACCTGCCCTCGGGGTGTTAAAGAGGCAATCTGGCGATCAGGCTACCGGCATACGGTACACGCGGGAATCAGGTATTTCCTGTAGCTGGCATCGTCTAACAGGCCCAGTCAGAAAGACCGGACCTCTTGCTACTCGTTCCCGATGAGCACCGCAAATTTCCATGAGCCGTCTGTCTGTCGCCTCAGCACATCGAACGCTTTGAGGTCCACGCGGACCGCCGGAGTCTCCGCAGACAGTTTGTACTGGGCTTTACGTTCGCCCCACTCGCACGCCATGCCGTCCTCGATTTGAGTGTTTTTGTATTCTGGTGCATAGCTCAACACCTTGAAGCCCGGGAACTCGGCGCGCGCTTTGTTATTTTCAGCCTGGATGGCCTGCTTACCGACCGTAGGCGGGTTTCTCGGAAGGAAGCGCACAGCATCGTCCGTCCAGATGTCTACCAGCCCTTTCGGGTCTTGGGACAGAGTAACTTCAATGTCTTTCTGGTGGAGTTTCTCGATAGCCGCCATGTCTGCCGCGTGTGCGTCCGTCGATTGAGGGATCGTCGCATCCGAAGTTCGGGCGAAATAGCCGAGGCCCAATCCGGCAAGAAACGCTATGGTTAAAAACATCGAACCATGTCTAATACAGGCGGGTGGGACACCCTTAGCTTCACAGGATGGTTCTGAATCTGTTTTGGTCCGTTGGGTGCCCCATCCTTGCGGGTTTGATTCATGCAAGGGTGGGTCTTTCTTTTTCTTCTTTCGCCGCTCCCGCGTTTTCAATTCCACGCTCACGGGATAGGGATATTGCGATCCCACTTTTTAGGCGGGCGGGTGGGACACCCAGCCTGCTAGAGGCGGAAGAGAAGCGCAAGAAGCGCGAAATCTGATCAAGTTTTTTCTCTCTGAGAAATTTCCGGAAAAAGCTAAGAACCCAAGTGTAAAACCGACGCGCGGGGCGCCCGGTCGCGTCAGTTCGTTTTTGATTGGAAATCAGCGATCGAAGTAAAATACTGCAAAGACAAAATCCAGGTAATCGTAATCGCCAGAGCAATTTTCTGGAAAATGGGCAAATACTCGACATAACTCCTGGTGAAGTAAATGTAATTACAGCTGTAGGCAGCAAGCAGGCAAAGAACGGAAAGAAGCCCGTACAAATACAATTTTGCCTTGAATACCAATACCGTGATGTAAAACATGCTTATCAGAGCCAGCGTGCTCGCGATCCTAATCACCGCGTCGTGATAAGGCGTCACGGCCAAAAACGTAAATACCATGGCGCTGACTCCGCAGTATCTGATTATTTTGGCTGCACCTTTCGAAGGTATTTTCTTTGGAAATTCAATAAAGAATAAAGCGAAACTGGCACAAAGGAACAGCATTCCGCCAATAGCCCAGGGCCTGGATGCATTCTCCGAACCATTCACCGCTTTTCCCTCGAATAAATTACTTAGGTAATTATTTTTCCAATCGTACCCAATGGAGTTTTTATCATATTGCGACCCGCCCGGATAATGCAGCGTAGCCACGAGTAGCAGTAATAGGGAAATAATCATTCCGAGCAGAACCGAATATTTTCTAAGCATGGGATCCGCGCGATTTATTGGTCCAGCCGCAGTGAGTGAGTTCTTATATCACAGCCCTGGCCTGTGAAGGTGAATCCACTCCCCCGGGGGGAGTCGCGGAGCTAGGTTTTTTCCCCATGGCGGGTGGCACACCCAAGAGTCTCCGAAACGATTTTGAATTTGCCTTTGCTTGTCGGGGGTGGCGGGTGGGACACCCTTAGCTTCACAGGATGGTCTCGAATCTGTTTTGGTTCGTTGGGTGCCCCATCCTTGCGGGTTTGGTTCATGCAAGCGTGGGTCTTTCTTTTTCTTCTTTCTCCGCTGCTGCGTCTTCAATTCCACGCTCGCGCGATAGGATATTGCGATCCCACTTCTTAGGCGGGTCTGTCTGAGGACTAGGCGGAGGTGCCATACCATTCGGTTTTGACGGTACCGGCTTTGCCGTTCCCTCGATCGCCCAATGCCCCTGTCCTCAACTCCCAGCCAACAAACGACTTACACTTTATACTTGACAACTAGTACTAATATGTTATACTCGTACGGTCGATGGGAGCACGGACCCCGTCCGTTTTCCCACAAGTCATGCGCCTCCGTCGCGCCGTCCTTAAGATTCCGCCAAAATCCTCAGTCCCACCCGGGTTACCAATTTATAAAATCCCCTCTGTCCCAACCCATTCAAAATCAACACTTCCACAACTATTGATTCCACTCCACTTTAACTCCCGCAGATGCAACACTTACAAAAAACCAGGAGGGGGGACCCCCTCTTACGGCCCCAAAGTTTGGCAACTCGTCACTAATCCCGCGTCACCCTGCATCTCTGCCTCTTTACACCCTTGCTTTGTTACTTCGCCTCCTCACGCCTCTCATCCCGGCGCGCGCACACCAAGCACGGATCAAGGGGCACGGGTCACGAGTCCCTTGCCGTGCACACGGACGAATCCGTGCAACCCATTTCCGCTCATGGAGTTACTTCATGACTCGCGGACACCCCCGGGGTGGGGGTACGCCCTTCCAGCGAATCAGGTCAAGAACATCGAGGAACAATTAACGAGGCCTCCGAGGAAACTACGCCGCCAGTCTCTCTTCTGCAAGCAGATGTGCGGGCACCTTGCGCAAATCCCACACCAGCCCGCACCAGGACATCACCTTCAGCGTGTAATACGTCATATCAATCTCCCACCAGTAAAAACCCTGCCGCGCCGAGGCCATAAAGTGGTGGTGATTGTTGTGCCAGCCTTCGCCGAGCGTCAGCACCGCCAGCAGCCAGTTGTTCCGGCTCGTGTCGCTCGTTTCGTAGCGCCGGGTCCCAAACAAATGCGAAAGCGAGTTGATCGTGAATGTGTCGTGCCAAATCAGCACGGTGCTCAAGCAAAATCCCCAAACAAACAGCGGCCATCCGCCAATCAGAACGAGGATCGCCGCCAGAACGATCGGCGGCACCAGGTGATAATTGTTCAGCCAGCGCAGTTCGGGATATTTTGCAAAGTCGCCGATGTATTCGAGCGGCGTAACATCGTACTTATCCGCAACGAACCAGCCCACGTGCGCCCAAAGGAATCCGAAGAGCGTCGGCGAATGCAGGTCCAGCTCCTGATCCGAGTGCCGGTGATGGTGCCGGTGATGCCCCGCCCACCACAGCACTCCCTTCTGCGCCGAAGTCATCGCCAGAAACGCGATCACGAATTGAAACACTCGGCTCGTCTTGTACGAGCGGTGCGCAAAATAGCGGTGATAGCCCGCCGTAACGAAAAACATCCGCACCGCGCCCAGCGCCAGGCAAGCTGCCAGATACGACCAGCGAAAATGCACGAAAAAAACGCCAAACGCCAGAATGTGAATCAGTGCAAACGGCAGGGCCATAACAAGCGAAATGCGGGAACCATTGGGCAAACGTATGGACAAAGCGCGTGAAGCCATGCGGGGACTTCCTTCGCGTCCGGCGGACGCTCTTGCAGCTTTTTCTGCGAGCGCAAAACCCTGCCGGGGCTCAAAAAGGATGGCAGCACGGCTCACCAAATTCAGTCTGGGGCTGCGTATTGCAGCGGTCAAGTCGTCCCGAAGGACAGGTAGGAGATATGTACAAAATTGCACACAAACACTTTTGCCGCGCAACGAACCTCCAGCCATCCTTGCGCAAGAAGAACTCTTCCCGCAGATGTGCTATCGTCCGTTTGCAACAGAATTTCGCAGTTTCACGCATGTATCGGCCACCGCCACTCCAAGCGATGCGATTGGGAGCAGAGACCGCGGCGGGTACTGCGGAATCGGCTAGAATGTGGAGGGGGGAGTCTCGCAATGGCGCACCGGTACACCGTGATCTTCGAAAAGGAGGCGGAAGGGGGTTATCACGTTTTCTGCCCGACCCTGCCAGGATGCCATACGCAGAGCGAGACCGTCGAAGAAGGAGTTGAGAACATTCGTGAAGCTATCGGGCTCTACCTCGAGAGCTTGGTCGAAGACGGCTTGCCCATTCCAATAGAAGACATCTTGATTAAGCCCATTGAGATTGCAGTGTGACACCAAAGCTTCCCGCCACCTCAGCAAGAAACTTGGTTCGTGTTGCCGAGCGATTAGGGTTTGTCTTTCGACGGCAGAGCGGGAGTCACGCAATTTATGTGCGGGCGAGCGACCAAGCCCGGGTGGTGATCCCCATGCAAAAGGGCGAATTGAAGCGGAAGACTCTTCGCGGAATTATCCGGGATTTAAAGGTCAGCATCGAAGAATTTACAAACCTGATGTAATGCATTCCGCAGGAGCACGAAGACGCGCGCGCAGCAAGCGGCGTGCACTGCTTGGCATCTTGCTGGCAACATGCATGGAAATAAGGAGTAGAGGAAAAATGGCAGAGCGTCCCGTACTCGTTGGACTCGTACCGCAAGTCGTCGTTCTTGACCCGGGTGATCAAATCTCCTGGATCTCCGATGCTGGCAATCTTCGCGTCGAATTCGACGTCAACCGCTGCCCCTTTTCTTCCAATATTTTTCAAGCCCCTGCAGGCATGCGCCTGCTGAGCGGCCCGCCCCGCGTCGGCCTCAAGGGCGCCACCTACAAGTATCGTCTCTGGCTCAACGATCAGCTCGTCGGCCAAGGCGAAGTCATCCTCCGCGAGAAGTAACGCGCAAAAAAAGAAGTCCAGCAGCATAAATCGCCGGGCCTTTGAAAAACCAAAATGATTTGCAATTGTCTTCCGAATTTCGGGCAGGCGCCAGCAGTGCTACGCTGCGCAGTTCAACCTGTTACCCAGGCTGCTTCGCGATGATACTTTCTTCAATTCCTTCCAAACTTTTTCGCCGGAGGAACTCTGCAACTTCTGCCTGGTTGCTTCTGTTCGGTCACAGCAATTTCTCTGTTTGCGGTTCGCTGGATTTATTTTGCGGCCTTATACCCTGCCTTGATGGCATCCGCCTCCAGCATGTATTTGCCATGCTTGGTCTTTCCATACCAGCGCGATCCTTGCTTGTGGTAAACGCCAGTATCGTTGTTGACCCACACCACGCCCGGCGCGTTCGCTTGAGGCGTCTGCGTCTTTGCCGGCGCAGCAGAGGTCTGCGTTGCGGAAGCCGGAGTTGTGGAAGGAGAAGCGGTAGAAGTCGATTTTGTGGCAGCAGGCGAACTCGCGCTAGTCGCGGCCGACTGTCGTTTATCTGAACTGCTGAATTGCGGCGATTGCGCGATCAGCTTTACGCTGCTTACAACAAACACGCACGCTGCAAGCGTCGACGCGATGAGCAGAGCGAGATACATCTGCTTCCCAACGCACTTCGTCGTTCTGCTTCTCATTGGGTTTCGCTTTTCGCCGGAATTCGTGTCCACGGGAACGCAGGCTCGCTTGAATTTCTGTATGATAGCGAAGAAAGTAATTTAAGTAAATGTGAATATGGAAGCGGTCTAGATTCCCGTCCCAAATGAGAAGCGGGATTAAGTTTGCAGGGACTCTAAGCTGAGGCCGGTCTTAGGCGCTCGAGTTTCCTCTATCAGTCGCCGACAACCGCGCTACGCGTGGTTTCGACCGATTCGGCCAAGCCGCGGCGCACCGGCCCGAGTACGAACGCCGGTACTTCGCGTTCCGGCGCCAATGAGAGATTGGTGGCTCTGCGAGGAAACTCGGTGCGATGATCCAGCTTCATCCCGGCCTCGCGGAGGAACTCGGCCGAGAAGCCCATATCTTCTGCACGGTCGACACCCCAAAACCAGAGCTTCTCCTCATGGCGCTGCAGGAAGTCCAAAGACTCTTCCAGCTTTTTCATGGCGCGGTCAAACGACGAAGCGAGAAAGAAAACTCCGAGGTTCCAGGCGTGACGGGGGTAAAAGACCTGGATTCGGACGCAATATTTGCCGGACTGATTTCTTTCCATGCTGCAGCGGTAGTCATTGCGGACGGTGGGTGTGCGAGACGGCATCTTCTTGGTATTCATAAAGTCCTGAGGTCTTGGCGCTGGGCGGCCATGGCTGTTACTATCCCGGTTTCGGCTGGTTCCCGGCCCGCTCCTGGATTCGAACAGGCGCAGTCGAGGAACTGAAATCGGCTACATGCGGAGACACCAATAGGCTACCGGGGTGGAGCGAGAAAGACAAGCACCCTGCAAGTAGTTTATAAACGCATTGTTATCAGATAATTAGACTAGCCAAGGTCGCCAAAGCCGCGCAGTTTTTCCGGCATCAATTTCAGCTTACCCTCTTTTTTCAGGCGGGCTTCCAGGGCCGTCCGGAAGGCATCAAACGCGATCGATCTCTTACTTTGCAGCACGGCATCGGTGATTTCCTTCTTTTGCTTCTCAAAATCCGCTTGGTTAGGCTCTTGTTTGTCCACGACTTCGTAGACGAGCCAGTTAGCACCGAGGTTCAGCGGCGGCCCAACGCTACCCGCCTTCAGTTGAAACGCTGCCGCCAGCTGTTTGCCGCTGGCAACATTTGGGATGGAGCCGGCCCGGGCAAATTCCTCGCTGGTCTTGGCCTCCAAGCCGATGGCTTTGGCTGCGGCGTCGAACTTTTCTCCCGCCTTGGCTCGCTTGGCCAGTTCATCCGCCTTGGTGCGGGCTTCCGCCGACGCTTTTTCCTGCTTCAGGTCGGAAATTACCCTGTCTCGTACCTCTAGAAGTGACCCCTGGTGCGCGGGAAGAATCTCTTTGACGGACAGAATGAGGTAGCCCCGATCCGTCTGCACGGGCAGGCTCAACTCGCCCTGCCGCAGCCGGAAGATGGAATCACTGACTTTGACCTGCGGCGAGTTCCCCAATTCGACCAAGGGGTCGGTCGCGGCAACCGGGCGCGTCTCACCAACCGTAAGGTGGTACTGCTTAGTCAGGTCGTCCAGAGAGACCTTATTCGACTGGCGGATGGCCTGAGAGAGCTTGTCGGCGATTTCGCCTGCCTGCTTATCGGCTTCGGTAAGAAGCAGCGGAGTGCGGATGGAATCCTTTACCTCATCGAAGGGCTTGGTATGGGCCTCCTCCTTATCGATGATCTTGATGATGTGGAAGCCATACTGAGTCTTAATCAGGTCCGAGATGCTGCCCTTCGGCAGTGAAAACGCGGCCTTTTCGAATTCTGGCACCGTCTGGCCCTGGACAATCCAGCCCAAATCTCCGCCTTTGTCTCTCGAACCGGGATTCCCTTGGGTACCGCCGTCTTCGGAGTATTTTTTGGCGAGATCCTCGAAATTGGCGCCTTTTTTGGCCTGGTTCAGAACGTCCTGAGCCTTCTTCTTGATCTCTTCGACTTCGGCGTCCGGCTTGCCGACGGTCATCAGCAGGATGTGCTCGACGTGCACACGATTGGGCACCTGATAATCCTGAATGTTTTTCTGGTATTGGGCCTTCAACTGGTCGTCAGAGATTTGCAGGTTCTGGCGAATCTGGTTCACGTCCACGATGGCGTAGCGCACCACGCGCTTCTCCGGGACTTGGTACTTGGCCTTGTTCTTTTCGTAGGCGGCATTCACCTCAGCGTCATCCACGGTGGTCTTTGCCAGCAGATCCTCCGGCTTGATATACGCGTAATCCAGCTTTACCTTTTGATTGCGATAGACGAATTCTTCCTGCAGTTCCGCGGGGCCCGCGCTGATCCCGTCGGTGACCAGCTTCTGGAACTTCTCCTGCAGCATTTCCTGCCGGACCATCTCCTCGAACTGCGGAACCGTCATTTGCGTCCGGGACTGGACCAGGGAAGCGTACTGATCCGGCGCAATCGGTGAATCTCCATTAAAGGCGGTCGGCAAAATTAGCTTGATGCGCTCGGCAATCTCATCGTTGGAAACGCGGATGCCGAGCTGGCCAGCCTCATACTCCATTTCCTTCAGAAGGAGGAGCTGCTGCAGAATCCGTTGCGCGTAGTAGGGCTCAAGCATCGGGGGCACTTGAGTGCTCTGCTTGATCTGGTTGAGCTGCTGGCGAATTTCGGCGACGGTGATGGTCTGATCGCCAACTTTGGCCACCGCATCGGTGGCCGTGGTCGTGTCACTCGGGCCTGATGGCACGAGATAGAGCAGCATGCCGCCGGACAAGGCCAGCACGACCACACCAAGAAAGATGCGCGAAAAGAGTTTTTGCGTGTTATCTGAGCTGCCAGCCATCCGCTGAATCCCCCGAGTCCTAAGCAAACGCACCATTATAGGAGATAGATGCCGTGCGCCTCAAATAGAATCGTGGGGAACGACTCAGCTTCCGAGTGAGCCTTCACCAGGCGACTTATTCGAGGTGGGCGTTCGCAGAGGATCTCGTCAATTTTATGGACTTTGGAGAGGAAAAACCAAGTCTACATGCCGAACATGGAGTTGACTCCCGCGCGGGGGGCCTCGGCGGAAGGCTCTCGGCGTTCCAGCGCGGGGAGAGGCGCCTGCTGGGCGGCTGGCGTCGGAGTAGCAGGCTGTTGCGCGGCGCCCTGACCCGCGGCGGCCGCTGCCGCAGCAACGGGAGCTGCAACGCTCGGGGTGGCGGCGGTCGGCTGGGCGGCAACCTGCTTGAGATAGGCCAGATCGCGAGGCTCTTCCGTGCCCGGCTGAACGGCGGGAAATGACAAATTCATCTGATGTTCCATTGCGCTGGCGATGCGATGCAACTGCCAGATGAGCTTTTCAAGCTCTTTCGAACGGCCAAGGTTCAAACTGCGGTCCCACAGAAAGCGGATGGACAACACCAAGAGAATTGGCAGGCCGATGGCCAGTGTGGCGAGCACGATGGTGAAGAGCAGAGAGTCGAGTGGTGTAAGGGATTGGTTCACTGGCAGCCTCCAAATGCAGGATGCTTTAGGCAGGATACAGCAGCGCAACGCCGGTGACAAACGAATCGATTTCTGGGCAGCGGGCTACTTTGAAATCGCGCCCCGAGCCGTGATCGCCTTGGGGGGTGTATACTGTTCGTAGGAGACTGCACATGCACATGGGAGCGGCTGTAGCCATTTTCGTTGCGTTATTTGTAAGCATTTTCCTTCTTTTAATTATGTCGGGAGAGCAATGGAGAGCAGCGCAGGACAGGGCGCGCGCGCGCCGCATGGCTGAGCATAGGATGAATGCAAGACTCCTGAGACTCAACATTTGATGCGTTCCTAAAGGCACTGACGTTCGGCGAAGCTGGTAGAAATGTGCTTCCGATCGGGATTCCCAAGGCTCTTCTTGCGGTCCCGGCCAAAGTAGCCCAGCACCGATTTCTGGGTAAGCAGTGAAACGTAGATCGTGGTTTTTCGATCGGCTCGATCCTTCCGGGAAGCACCAATCAGTAGTTAAGACAACATATCGGTAAGCCCGGGCGAGCCGCCACAAGTCCGCGGGAGGCTGGCCAGGAAAAATTGCGCGCCATCTGCTGGGAGGATTATTCGTGTCGCAGAGCGATCATGGGGTCGACGCGCATGGCGCGCCGCGCGGGGATGTAACACGCAGCGACCGCCACAATCATCAAAAGCAGGCCGACACCGGCGAAGGTCAGCGGGTCATGCGCACTGACGCCAAAGAGTTGGTTGGCCATGAGACGCGTCAGTCCCAACGCGAAAACGATGCCGACCGCAACGCCGATCAGCGCCATCCTTGCCCCGTGCCCGATCACCAGCCGCAGCACATCGGTGGGTTGCGCGCCCAGCGCCACGCGCACTCCGATTTCATGAGTGCGCTGGCCGACCAGATATGAAATTACGCCGTAGATTCCGACGCACGCGAGGACCAGCGCGAGGGACGCGAAGGCGCCGAGAAGGAGCATCGAAAGCCTGCGAGCCGCAAAGGAATTGGAAACGACTTCTTCCATCGTTTGGACGTTGTAGATCACTTCGCGAGAATCGATTTCCTCGACGGCTTGGCGAACGGAGCCCATGACTGCCGTGGGGTCGCCTTCGGTGCGCAGCACCACGGCCACGGAATTTGCCGCGAGGTGCATAAGCTTCTCGGGAAGCTGCATGAACGGATAATCGAACTGCGCCTCGATGGCCGATTTCGAATCGGCGTCGAGCCCCCACTGCTTTACATGACCGACCACGCCGACGATTTCGGCTTGCACACCGAAGCCCGCGAGATGGACGCGCTTGCCGATGGGATCTTCATCAGGGAAATAGGTGCGCGCGAAAACTTCGTCGATGTCGATGACCACCGGCGCGTGCTCGTCATCCTGCGGTGTGACGAAGCGGCCGCGCTGGAGCGTGACTCCCATGGCATGCTGGAAGCCGCTTTCGACGAGATAAAACATTGCCTGGGGCATCTCTGAGAGGTTGGCAGGCTTTGCCCGGCCTTCAATCCAAAAGGGCTCCGAAGAATTGTGGATCATCGGGCGCGAGCCCAGCGTGACAGAAACCGCTTGGACGCCAGGTATGTTTTGCATTTTATCGTCGAAGTGGCGCAGGCGCGCGCGGGTTTCGGCGGAGCTGGTGGCAGGATCGGCCGGCAACGACAAAGTAAAAGTGATAGCGTGGCGGGGATTGAAGCCTGGATCGACGCGCCAAAGCGCTGCGAGACTGCGGACCATCAGTCCTGCGCCCACGAGCAGAACGAGGGCCATGGCTACTTCGATGGCGACGAAAACTCCTTGCAGCCGCTGACGCGCGCCGCTCGAGCCACGGCCGCTCTCCTTGAGGATCTCTTCCAAATTCACGCGTGACGTTTTCATCGCGGGAGCAAGGCCAAAAACAATTCCCGCAAACAGCGACAGTGCCATCGCAAAAAGCAGGACGCGCGAGTCGAGGGAGACTTCGTTGGCACGCGGCAAGGTGCCAGGCAGAGTGCCGAGCACCGCCTTGGTGCCCCAAAAGGCGAGCAAGAGTCCCAGCGCTCCGCCCACACCTGCGAGCAAAATGCTTTCGGTCAAAAGCTGGCGAATGACGCGCACGTGGCTGGCGCCCAGGGCCGCGCGAATCGCAAACTCCCGCGAGCGGCTCATCGAGCGTGCCAGAAGAAGATTGGCAACATTCGCGCAAGCGATCAGCAGCAAGAAACCAACGGCCGCAAGAAGCACGATCAGGAACGGCTGGACGCTTCCAACGATGTCTTCCTTCATGGAAACGAGTGAGATGCCTACGGTCTTATCAGCCTCCGGGTACGCTACGGCGAGATTTTGTGCGATGCCGTCCATATCCGCTTTCGCCTGCGAGAGCGTTACGCCTGGCTTCAGGCGGCCAAACCCGTGCGAGCTCACATCAACGCGCCGGTCGCGAAAATTCACATCATTCCATTGACCGATGGGAGTGTAGACATCCCGGTCGCGGCCATAGAAAGTGAAGCCTGGCGCGATCACGCCCACGATTGTGTAAGAAGTGCCATTCAGGATGATCGGCTTTCCGATGATTTCGAGAGAGGAGCCGAATTTGCGTTTCCAGAAGCCGCCGCCCAGAATCACCACGGGCGCGGCGCCCACCTGGTCATCATCGGGGCGGAAGCTTCGCCCAAGAATAGGCCTAGCACCCAACGTCGAAAAAAAGTCCGCCGAAATCATGTAGCCTGTCAGGCGTTCTGCTTGGCTCGTGCCGATGAAGTTGTAATCCTGGTTGCGGTAAATGGCCATGGACGAAAACGCCTGCGTGTCGCGCTGCCAATCGAGGAAATTCATGTAGTTGATTGGAGCGTGATCGAATCCGGCAGTCTTTCCATAAAGCGCGACGAGCTGGCCGGAGTGTGGGTAAGCCAGAGGATTGAGCAGCACACTATTGACTACGGTAAATAACGCCGTGTTTGCGCCAATACCGAGCGCGAGCGTCAAAATCGCAATCGCGGTGAATCCCGGCGACTTAGTGAGCATCCGAAGCCCGTAGCGCAAGTCCTGAAGAAGCGTCTCCATGCTGCCCCCCATCGTTCGGCCACGCGCAAAGCGGGCCAATCGTACCGCAAGAAACATGCGCCATTCCATCTCATCCAACAATTCCAAGGTGCGGTACGCACGCACGATCATGCTTCGCGGAGAGGATCCATGGATAACCGCGTTGATGCGCGTATCATCGAACCGTAGCGATGATCCAGTTCCCTGACATCCGAAAAGGAATCGTGCTGATTCTTCCGGCGCTTGCGTTGGTATTGCTTGGAGCGGCCAACCACGCGGCGACATCAGGTACTGCGCAAGACGCGGTGCAAAAGGGCGTCGCTGCGGGCGCACCCACGTTTTACCGCGACGTGTTGCCGATTCTGCAAGAGCGTTGCCAGATTTGTCATCGCGCCGAGGGCATCGCGCCTATGCGATTCGAAACCTACGAGCAGACGCGGCCCTTTGCTGGCGCGATCGCGGCCGCAGCGCGGAACAAGTCGATGCCACCGTGGTTTGCTAACCCGCACATCGGGCACTTCTCGAATGATCCTTCGCTCTCGGCGGAACAAATCGTTGCGCTAACGGCTTGGGCGGATGCGGGAGCACCAGCCGGCGATGCGCACGACGCTCCGCCCCCGGTTCGTTGGGCGGAACGTTGGAGCATTCCGCAGCCAGAATTGATTCTGAAAATGCCGAAGGGCGTGGCGCTGCCTGCCAGCGGCGACGTCGAATACACCTACGAAATTGTTGCGACGGGATTCAAGGAGGATCGCTGGGTGCAGGCGGTGGAAATTCTTCCGTCGCTTCGCGCGAACGTGCATCACGCGGTCGTGTATATAAGGCCGCCGGATTCGCAGTGGATGCGGCACGCGCCCGTGGGGGCGCCTTTCACTGCTTCCACGCTGACCGATCCGGAGGACCGGCGCAGCGCGCACTGGACGGACAGCGACGTCTTGCTCGTTTACGCGCCGGGGAGCTCTCCGGACAATTGGCCGGGCGACATGGCAAAATTCATTCCTGCCGGATCCGATCTCGTTTTTCAAATGCACTATACGACCAACGGACGCGCAGCCAGCGACCAAACCAGCGTGGGATTGATTTTTGCAAAGCGCGCTCCGCCGCAGCGAGTGCTCACGCTGCAACTGACTAACGACCACTTCGTAATTCCTCCAGGCGCCCCGGATTACCGCGTGGAGGCGCGCGGCACTTTGCCGAACGATGCGACGCTGCTCAGTTTTTTTCCGCACATGCATTTGCGCGGAAAACGCTTTGAGTACAACATTATCCACAGAGAACGAAATCCGGGCGCGAGACCGGTCCAGGAAATGGAACCGCTGCTGGACGTCCATTATCATTTTCACTGGCAGATGAGCTACAAGCTCGCGGAACCGCGCTTGCTGAAAGCGGGTACGGAGCTGCAGGCGGTCGCCTGGTACGATAATTCGCGCGACAATCCGCATAACCCGGACCCGGACGCTGCCGTGCGGTGGGGCGAACAAACGTACGACGAGATGATGGTTGGCTTTTTCGATGTGGCCGTGGCGGCAAATCTCGATAAGCGCAGCTATTTTATCCGGCATTGAATTCGGCGTTGATCTGGGATCTCGAGACGAGAGGAAAAACATGGAATTCAGCAGCGCCTACGTGCAACTGAGCGTGAATGATGGCACCACGATGCGTGCGTGGGTTGCGCGGCCAAAAGAAGAAGGCGCGCACCCCGGCTTGCTGGTTTTCCAGGAAGCTTTCGGCGTGAACGCGCACATTCGCGATATCGCGGGGCGATTTGCGAGGGAAGGATTCGTGGCTGTGGCGCCGGAGCTTTTTCATCGCACCGGCGCGGGGGTCGAAGTGCGCTATAACGATTTTCCAAGTGCAGTGCCGCATATGAAAGCGCTGAACGATGCGTCGATGGCTGCGGACCAGCGTGCGGCGTTTGACTGGTTGCGAGGAAGCATTGGAACAGAGATGCCGATTTCCGCGATTGGTTATTGCATGGGAGGGCGCGCGGCTTTTCTTGCGGCCATCACTCTGCCGCTGGCGGCTGCGATTTCTTACTACGGCGGCGGCATCGCGCCGAATGCGACAAATCCAGGTTTGCTCGGCCGGGCGAGCGGCTTGCAAGCTCCTCTATTGTTCTTCTGGGGTGGACGCGACAAGCACATTCCTCCGGAGCAGGTGCGAACGGTGAGCGACGCGCTGCGCGCGGCGGGGAAAAACTTCGTCAATGTCGAGATTTCCAACGCCGATCACGGGTTCTTCTGCGACGCGCGCGCCAGCTATAGCCCGTCGGCCGCTCTATTGGCGTGGCCGCTGACACTGGCGTTTCTGCGCGCAAAATCGTCCTAGGAGCACGTCCAAAAATCGCAGGCATACGACAAAAGGCTTGGGTGCTGCCCGCACTGTCCATTCGGCCAAAACCGCCTGTCCCATCGTCTAGTATGCGCAACTGCTATTTGCTGTTTAACTACCGCAAGCTCCAGCGGCAATCCGCGTTCTAATTACTGTGCTAGATTCCAAGATTGGCGGCATTGTCGCGCGAAGACCCGTGAGTACACAGACACCACACGACCCGAACCACCCGAAGATCAAGCGAGTGGAAGTGTATTGGCATACGGTGACGTACAAGACCGTGGCCATTTACGCCATTCTGATTGCCGCAATCGTCTTCGCGGCGCTCTATCTCGTTGATCCAAATCTCTACACGAAGGCGTATAAAACCTGGGCCAACACGGTCGGCGCCGGCGACTCCGGCGCTGAGTCCATCACGCAGACGCAAGCGAAATTCGTCAACCTCGACGGAAAAGTGCAGGTCAAGAAAGTCAATTCCGTGCAATGGCAAGACGCGGATTTCCACACCACGCTGGACAAGGGCGATCAAATCCAAACTTCGGCCGACGGCGCGGCACGCATCACCTTCGCCGACGGCACGACGTACACCGTGAAGTCCGGAACGTTCATCACCGTGGAAGAAAATTCGATGGGGCACGAACAGCCTTCCAGTTCGGCGGTGCGCATCAACATCGGACAGGTGGACCTGAAGACGCCAAACTATCCGTCGCCTGATTCGAAGGCTGCCGTCAGCATGGTGGATTCCGTGGCGCAATTGCATTCCAACAGCAGCGCGGAGGTCAAATCCGACCCGGCGACTAAGGAAAATGAGGTTGTGGTCTCCAGCGGAACCGCGGAAGTGCAGCGTGGCCAAGAGAAGGTGGAGATCGGAGCGTATCAGAAAGCGAGTTACGCGACGGGCGGACCAATTACGAAGTCCGATGTACTGGCGCCGCCAGACCTGAGTTCCCCGCGGAATTTCGAGCCGTTGATCGTGGAAAATCCGAAAGCGGCTTCGATTCGTTTTGAATGGAAGCCCGTGCCTCAGGCGGTTACCTACAACCTGAAAATCAGCACGACAGCCATGTTTACAAGAACTGCGAAAGAGGCTTCCGGAATTACAGGAACTTCGGTGGATATTTCGGGGCTTGACGGTGGCGACTACTTCTGGACTGTCTCCGCGACGAACGCGAAAAAGGAAACCAGCGAAGTCAGCGAAACGTTCCGGTTCACCCTCGTGGCGCAGGGAAAAACTCAGGAGATGTATCTCGAGATTACCGGCACGCAGATTCATGGCCGCGTGGTGGAAATTATCGGACGCACGGAACCAGGCGCGGCGCTCATCGTAAACGGCCAGCCCGTGCCCATCATTGCGGCGGACGGAACATTCCGCCACTTTACGGAGCCGCTCGAACCCGGCCAGCATACCATTGTCATCATCGGCGAAAATCGCCGTGGCGGCACGAACCGGGTGCCGGTGACAATCGTTGTGCCAAAATGAAAGTTTCGATGGCTGATCGTTTTTAGGTCTCGAATGAAAAAAGACGCAGGCGCGACTTTGCGCCAGTTGCCAAGTCCGGAGACAATGGTCTAGTTGGCTGCACGGCGGTACATTTAGACCGTGATGGTGTCTGGCAAGCCGTTGCTGGCTGGACGGCGGAGAGGTTTTTTTCGCGGGGGGCGGGGGGATGAATAAGAACGGGTACAACCTGAGGTCGGTGTTTAGTTTGTTTTCTTCCGACCTCGCCATCGATCTTGGGACGGCGAACACGCTGGTGTTCTCGGCCGGCAAGGGCATCGTGGTAAACGAGCCTTCGATCGTGGCCATCAACAAATCCAGCGGCGAAGTCGTTGCCGTCGGCCGTGAAGCCAAAGAGATGCTTGGCCGCACGCCGGGCAACGTGGTCGCCATCAAGCCAATGAAGGACGGCGTGATCGCCGACTTCAAAGTCACCGAAAAGATGCTGACGTATTTTATTCAGAAGGCGCACAACCGCCGCGTACTGGTGCATCCGCGCATCGTCATCGGGGTGCCCAGCGAAATTACGCCCGTGGAAAAGCGCGCCGTGCAGGACTCCGCCTATCGCGCACGCGCCAGCGAAGTTTATCTCGTGGAGCAAGCCATGGCTGCGGCCATCGGCGCGGGCCTGCCCATCGAAGAACCTTCCGGAAACATGGTTGTAGACATCGGTGGCGGCACTACGGACATTGCGGTTATCTCCATGAGCGGCATCGTTTACTCACGTTCCGTACGCGTAGCGGGCAACGAGATGGACGAAGCGGTGATGCAGTATTTGAAGCGCAAATACAACCTGCTCGTCGGCGAACGCACCGCGGAACAGATCAAGATGGAAATCGGCTCGGCTTATCCGCTGGAAAAGCCACTGACCATGGAAGTGAAGGGCCGCAACTTGATCGAAGGCGTGCCGCGCACCGTCACCATCGACGACAGCGAAATTCGCGAAGCGCTGAGCGAATGCGTCGCGACCATTCTAAACGCTGTCCGCGTGGCTTTGGAACGAACGCCTCCCGAGCTTTCCGCCGACATCAGCGACCGCGGCATCGTGCTGACCGGCGGCGGCGCGCTGCTCAAGAATCTCGACAAGCGTATCCGGGAAGAAACCGGCCTGCCGGTTTCCATTGCCGACGACCCGCTGGCATCGGTCGTGCTCGGCACCGGAAAAATGCTGAGCGATTTCAAGTTGCTGCGGCAAGTTTGCATCGACTGACGATTTTTCAGATTTGACGCTTGCGGAAATTTTAAGCAGCACGGGCTAGAGCCTGTGCCACTGGACTCCATGGTCGGCATCCCCTCTCGTCACAGGTCGATTTTCCTGCTCGGCGGCGTCGTGCTCCTGCAGGTGCTGCTGCTGGCCGTGCAAATCAAGCGCGACTCGCAGGGCCGTCTCATTCGCGTCTGGACGGTCGGCGCAGTGTCACCATTCGAACGCGCCGGCGCTCACGGCGTCAGCCATATTCGCGACACTTGGAATCACTATTTCGCTCTGCAAAACACTTCGCGGGAAAATGAGGAATTAAAGCGTGAAAACGGCGCGCTGAAGCTGGAAATCACGCAGCTCCAGAGTAAAGCCGGCGAAGCCGACCGCCTTGCCGCGCTCTTGAAGTTCCGCCAGACGAATGTGGACGTGCCCATGATCAGCGCGCGTGTGATCGGCGGAAGCGCGGACTCCGCCAGCCAGACCATCTACCTCGACCGCGGCGAGCGCGATGGCATTCGCCGAAACATGGGCGTCATCACACCCGACGGCGTCGTTGGCAAAGTCATCGAATCCTACAAGGACACTGCGCAGGTTTTGCTGCTCACGGATAAAGACAGCGGCGTTGGCGCCATGCTGGTGGAGTCGCGACTCCAGGGCCCGGTTGGCGGCACCGGCGAGCCGCTGCTAATCATGAAATACATTCCCAACGATGACAACGTAAATTCCGGAGAACGCGTGGTCACCAGCGGCATGGATCGCATTTTTCCGCGCGACCTGCCAGTAGGCACTATCGCGGAAATCAAACCGGGCATCCCATTCAAACAGCTTCGCGTGAAACCTGCTGCCAGCCTCGAACGGCTTGAAGAGGTCTTTGTACTGCTGACCATGAAACCGCTCGAATTGAAGCAAGAGCCTCCGGCGCCTGGCTCTGCGGCACCGTCGGCGGCTGCTCCATCAGCCGCGGCAACCAATCCATCTCAGCCCGAGAAACCATGAACGACACTTACGACATTCGCGGCAGCGAACTGCACATCGAGGTGCACAAGTTCCGCGCCGGCGCGATCATCCTCGCTACTGCTTTTGCCCTCGTGTTGCAGGCTTTTCTGCCCATCTATTTTCCGAAGGCCTCGATTCTGGATCTTCCGCTGCTCATCGTCATCTACTTCGGCCTAAGCCGTCGAAATCCGTCCACGGGACTGCTTCTGGGCATGGTGATCGGCATTTTGCAGGACAGCCTGAGCGGCCCGACCGTTCCTCTCGGCCTCTACGGCATTGCGAAAACCCTCATCGGCTATCTGGCTTCTTCGATCGGCGCGCGCCTCGATACGGAACACCCCGCGGCGCGCTTTGCATTGACGATTGCTTTTTTTGCCGTTCACCAGGGAATCATCGCTCTGACGCGCCGACTGCTGCTATCGCAGCCCGAGCCGTGGTTCACCATGCACCTCGGCGTTGCCGCCCTCGTTAACGCCGTCGTCGCCGTCTTCCTCTTCCTGCTCCTCGACCGGCTACGCAAGCCTTCTTAGTTCGCATGAGCAGGTATCCCAGACTCCCGGATCGACTGAAGCAACAGCTCCAAAGAATAGAGCCTAGCAGCTCCCTAAAGATCCAATACTTTCCGTGCCTCGTAACCACGCAGTCCGGCGAGACTATTGATCGAGTCTACGTTCAGGAAGAGACTTCATACCTGCGCGTGTGGGGAGTTTACCCCGATGAGGATGCGGGAAAATCGTCAGTCAGAATTGAAGACGTGGTCTTGCTAGCGGAAAGCCCCTGTAGGCTTCCCGCCCGATTTGCGTCGGAACTGTACCGCGCGGGAGAAACCGGAATGGGCGGCCACGAATTTGTGGTTGAATTCTTGGACGGTACAAGCGAATTCTATACGGGTGGGAATGCGGTCGATTTCATTGACTATCCGCCGGGCAAATCTCCGAAAGACGTGGCCGCTGTCCACAACACACGTCAAGGAAGTGCACTCAGAAGGCCGCAGTATTTCTGGTGTCTGCATTCCTAAACATCAGGGACGTGACTGAGAGACCAAGAACTCTTTGAAGTCCGCGTACTCCGCCGACATCGGGACTGCCAGCTTTTCCCGCTTTAAATATGCTGCGAGCCGCTCGGGCAGCGGCGGCGCTTCCCCAATTGCTTCCCGTACCACGTCCCCGAATTTTGCCGGATGCGCGGTGGCCAGCACTAAGCCTTGCGCTGGCTCGGCATGCTGGCGCTTGTACGCTTCCCAGCCGAGCACTCCGACGGCGGTGTGCGGATCGGAAATATAACCGAATCGCTCGTGAATGGATTTCATAGCGCGCAGCGTCTCGCAGTCGGTGGCGGCGTGTCCCCAGATTTCGCGGCGCACATACTCGATGCGTCCGCGGCACAAATCCAGCAAGCGCGGAAAATTATTCGGATTCCCGACGTCCATCGCGTTCGAATACGTCTGCGTTGCTGGCCGCGGATGAAATTCTCCCGAACGCAAATATTCCGGCACGACGTCGTTCGCGTTTGTCGAAGCCACATACATCGCCACTGGTAATCCAATGCGCTTCGCAAACAGTCCCGCCGTCAAGTTGCCGAAATTCCCGCTGGGCACCGACACAATCAGCGGGACCGACGCCACAGGCAGCTGCCGGTACGCGGCCACGTGATAAAACATCTGCGGCAGCAGGCGCCCGATGTTGATCGAATTCGCCGACGTCAGAAACGCCCGCTTGTTCAGCTCCACGTCCGTAAACGCCTGCTTCACCAGCCGCTGGCAATCGTCGAAGCTTCCGGCGACTTCGAGCGCCGTGATATTTTCGCCTAGCGTCGTAAACTGTTTTTCCTGCGCTTCGCTGATGCGCTTCGAAGGATAAAGAATCACCACACGGATTCCTGCCACGCCAAGGAAACCATGCGCAACAGCGCTTCCCGTATCGCCGGAAGTCGCTACGAGCACGGTGAGTGGCCGCGTTTCTCCGCGCACAAAATAGCCCATCAACCGCGCCATGAATCGCGCGCCAAAATCCTTGAACGCCAGCGTGGGACCGTGGAACAGCTCGAGGATGTGCAAACCCGGCGAGAGCGACACCAGCTTGACCGGAAAATTAATGGCCTCCGCGACGATTTGCCAAAGCACTTCTTCCGGCACATCCGGCGTGGCGAAAGGCTTCACCACGCGAAAACAAACCTCCGTGAACGGCAGCTTGCGAAACTCTTCCAGTTCTTGAGGGGAACGCCGCGCGAGTTCCACCGGCAAATAGAGCCCGCCATCCGGCGCGAGCCCTCGCAGGACCGCGCCTCGCAAGGAAGTCAGCGCCGCTTTGCGTCCTGTGCTCCGGTATCTCATCGACCGCGCTCGAGCTGGCTGCGAATTTTCAGGAGAAACGCCGCCGCATCAAACGAGGGATCGCGCAGTTCGGCCACTTGTACCGTGCAGTGCGCCAAAGCTTCATAGCTCTGCCGCCTCGCAGCGATCAGCGTGGGATAACACCGAGCGACGGTTTCTTGCGGCGATTCCCCGCTCTTTGGCTGGAAGGCGCCGCGCCACAGCACCGGCTTGGGGTCGCTCAAATACCGCTCGATCAAGAGCTGTTGTTCTTCCGCCGACGCGGCGAGATACACTACGGTCATCCGCCGCCTTAAGCGCAGCAACAGATTATTCCCCGTGTAGATGACGCTGCCGGTGGTATCGAGCACCAACGGTCTATCGGGTTCACGCTCGAGAGACGTAAGCGCCTCGCCCAGCGTGTGAATCTCTTCCTCCAGGTATTGCGCCTCGCGTTCGGCATATTTCGGGTTGTCCGGCCAGCCCATCCAGGCCGCCACGCCATTAATCCCGGAATGCCCGCCCGCAGTCAGCCGCGACGCCAGCTTCTCCTCGATGCGGTCATCGCAAGAAATCGCGGTCCATCCTTCGGCCGCCAACTTCTTTGTCCAGAAGGTTTTTCCAGCACCAGACATTCCAACGAGGGCCAAACGCGGAGGCGAGGAAGGTTCGCTTTGCATGAGAACAGTCCAAGTACGATAACGCGTGCCGCGTGCACGGAGCAAGCTTCGGGACTGCGCCAAGTGTCTTGGCCGCTCTTCCGATCCGCTGGCCAACCGTGCCCGGGACGTACTCTCGGGACCGTGATCCCGAAATTTGAATAGTCGCCATCTATTTATTTTATCTTTACCCGCCCGTAACAGCCCGCTTGGATAGTGCTTGGTTAATCTGGAATTCACCGGGTTGCTTCGATCGCAACCTCTGGGAGGCAGTTCATGTCACAGACAGCAGCAGAGCATCATCACAAGGCAGCAGAGCACCACGAGCATGCGGCACGCCACCACAAGGAAGCCGCCAAGCACCATGAGGCAGGCAAACACGAGACGGCAGCCCATCATGCCCACCTGGCTCACGGTCACCATCAACACGCAACGCACCACGCTTCGGAAGCAGCCAAGGCGCATATCGAACATCATGGCAAGGCTGGTTCGGCCCACGCCTAGGTCATAAGGGCGGGGTCTCCGCTCCGCCTTTTTATCTCTTCCGCCGGTAAGAGCCAGATCATTCGTCCGCAAAAAAAGTCTCGCCAGAGAAATATTGAAACATTTGGCTCCCCTAAACGTCTTATGGATAGATGGGAGGCCACTCCATGAAGGAGAAGTGCGAAAATCCCGGCGATCTCCTCCAGGGAACACTGGACCTGCTGATTCTGAAAGCTTTAGCCCGTGGCACCATGCACGGTTATGGCGTAGCCGAATGGATCCACCAAACATCCGAAGACATCCTGAAAGTGGAAGAAGGCGCGCTCTATCCCGCGCTGCATCGCCTCGAGCTGCGTGGCCTGCTCTCCGCCGAATGGGGCACCTCGGACAACAATCGCCGCGCAAAGTTTTATTCCCTGACCGCAGCTGGCAAGAAAGAGCTGGCGCAAGAGACCGAATTCTGGCGGCGCATGTCTGGCGCGGTTGCGCGAATTCTTCAAACCGCCTAGAGAGCGCAGGAGGAAACCATGTTTTCGGAATGGAGTAATAAAACCTGGCTGCGCTTTAAAGCGATTTGGAAACGCCGTCAGCTAGATCGCGACTTAAACGACGAGGCGGCCTTCCACCTGTCGATGCGCGAAGAAAAGAACCGCCTCGCAGGGATTGATGCCGAAGAAGCCCGCTACGCCGCACAGCGCCAGTTCGGCAACGCAACCGGTCTCAAAGAGAGGAGCCGCGAAATGTGGACGTTTGCTTCACTCGAAGGATTCTTGCAAGACGTTCGCTTAGCCCTGCGCATGCTCCTCAAGAATCCTGGCTTCACAGCGGTTGCGGTTCTGACGCTCGCTCTTGGCGTCGGCGCGAACACCGCCATTTTCAGCGTGATCAACGGGGTCCTGCTCACTCCTCTTCCTTACAAGGATCCCCAGCGGATCGTCGTCATGAAGCGTAACGATTCGCTCCCAAACGTAAGCGACATCCTGCGCCAGACCCGCTCGTTTTCGCAGAGCGGCGGAATCAATATCGATAATATGGACTACACCAGCGGGACGGAGCCCATGCAGGTTCGCGCGGGCCGCGTGAATGCAGGATTCCTGGAAACGCTGGGTGTTCCTCCGATGCTGGGGCGAATCATTTCACAGGAAGAAGATGTGAAGGGCGGTCCGCGCTTTGTCGTGCTGAGCTATCCTTTCTGGCAAAACTTTCTGAGCAGCGACCCTCAGGTCCTCGGCAAAACGATTTCCCTCAGCGGAAACGACTACACCGTAATTGGCGTAATGCCTGCCAATTTTGTGCCACCACGGGAGCATGCTGACGTTTTCGTTTCGCTTTGGGTCGCTTATCCGGATGGAGCTTCCGAGCGGGACGTGCATTTCATGCATACCTACTGGCGCCTGAACGCCGGAGTAACCCTCTCCCAGGCGCAGGCGGAAATCTCCGCGATGGATCATCGCCTCGCCGAACTTTATCCCGACTCAGAAACTGACCGGCGGACAGTATTTCTACCCTTGCAGGAATCCGTGACGGGTAGCGTTCGTCCTGCGCTTCTGGTTCTATTCGGGGCTGTGGGATTTGTGCTCCTGATTGCTTGTGCCAATTTTGCTGGTCTGCTCATGGCGCGCGCGGTAGCGCGTCGGCAGGAGATTGGCATTCGCACGGCGCTCGGCGCCGGCAAGTCTCGCCTGATTCGCCAGGCGTTAACGGAGAGCGTACTTCTGGCAATCGTCGGTGGGGGCGCCGGACTTCTGCTCGCCAGGTTGGGCATAAGCCTTCTTCTGTCACTGAAGCCGGCCGCTCTCGACCGTTTCAGCGGTATCCATCTGGACGCGCACGTTCTGTTTTTCGTGTTTGGCATCTCTCTTCTCACTGGCATTGTCTTCGGCATCGCTCCTGCCTGGTCCGTCACTAACGTGGATATTGCGGAATCGCTCAAGGAGGGAGCGCGGGGATCAACGTCCGGACAATCCGGCAATTTCCTTCGAAAATTGCTGGTCACCGCTGAATTCGCTCTCGCGCTAGTGCTCCTCGTCGGAGCGGGATTGCTAATCAAAGGCTTCTCCCGGTTGCGCTCCGTGAGTCCTGGATTCAATCCGCAAAACGTGATGACCATGCATCTCCAGTTGCCTGAGACGCGCTACGCGAAAATTCCTCGGCAAACGCAGTTTCGCGTTCAGGCGCTCGAACGGCTCAGCGCGCTACCGGGCGTGCAAGCCGCCATGGTCATGGACCGTCCACTCTCCACGAATGATGTGAACTACAGAGTTATAGTGGACGGAGACCCGCCGGTTGCTGTCGGTGCAGAACCGCGCGCGCAGACTAACTCTGTGATGGGGGACTATTTCCACGTTATGCAAATCCCCATCCGTGCGGGGCGCGAGTTTACGCCTTTGGATCGCGAGGGCCAACCTCTCGTGGCCATCGTAAACGAGGAATTCGTCAAAGAGCGCTTGCCGCACAGGAATCCCATCGGCGCTCGCATCGACTGGGCAAGAGCTCCTGACCCTCCGCGGTGGATGACTATCGTGGGTGTCGTTGCCGACGTAAAAGATTCGAGCCTCGACGCGCCTGCCGATCCCGCCGTGTACACTCCCTTTCCTCAATCCGAGCAGGTTTGGCGGCGCTGGATGACTCTGGTCCTCCGTACCACCGGACCTGTCCCTGGCCTCGTGGATGAAGTGAAGAAACAAGTTTGGAGTGTTGATAGTCAGATTCCAATAACCGATATCCTCTCGATGGAAGACTTGATGGCCGTCTCCCTCGCCCAGCAGCGTTTCAACATGCTGCTTCTCGCACTTTTCGCGGTCCTTGCGCTGATTCTTGCCGCTGTCGGTATTTATGGCCTGATGGCCTACTCCGTCAGCCAGCGCACTCACGAAATTGGCGTGCGCCTCGCGATTGGCGCGCAGCGCGGCGATGTCCTTCGCCTCGTCCTGAGAGATGGCGCGAGACTCACGCTCCTCGGCATTGCCATCGGGATTATCGCTGCGCTTGCCTTGACCCGCCTGATGGTCAGCCTTCTTTTCGAGGTGACGCCAACGGATCCCGCAACCTTTGCGGCGGTCGCCATTGTGCTCGCGGTCACGGCCTTCGCGGCCTGCTACATCCCTGCGAGGCGCGCGACGCGTGTCGATCCCATGGTCGCGCTGCGCTATGACTGAGCGCTCAATTTTGCGAACCGTCTACGGCGGCGCAAAGTGTCTCGGAGCTTGAACGCATGCGAGGATGGCTGCACAAAACGCGATTGCGCCTGAAGGCTGTCTTCGATCGCCAGGCCCTTGATCGCGACCTCGATGAGGAAGTCGCGTTCCACATAGCGATGCGCGAAGAAAAAAACCGCCTCGCCGGGGCAGATCCCGAAGAAGCCCGCTACGCCGCACAGCGCCAGTTCGGCAACGCCACCAGTCTCAAAGAGATGAGCCGCGAAATGTGGACACTCGTATCGCTCGAAGGTTTGCTGCAAGACATCCGCTTCGGCGCGCGCAAGTTGCGCAAAAGTCCGGGCTTCACCATAGTCGCCGTGCTGACTCTCGCGCTCGGCATCGGCGCCAACACCGCCATCTTCTCTCTCATCCACTCCGTCATGCTCAAAAGTCTGCCCGTCGCCAATCCCAGCGAACTCTACCGCCTGGGAGAAGGCACCAATTGCTGCGTTGAGGACGGTCTCCAGGGAAACTTCGCACTCTATTCCTACCCGCTTTATAAGCAATTGCTGCAAAACACTCCAGAGTTCTCCCAGCTGGCCGCATTCAGCGGCGGTCTGAACTTCCTGAGCGTGCGGCGTGCCGGTTCCAACATCCAGGCCGAACCTTACGTCGGGGAATTCGTCTCCGGAAATTATTTCTCGACCTTCGGTCTCACCGCCAATGCAGGCCGCCTCCTTTCCGAGGCAGACGACCAGCCAAACGCTGCGCCCGTTGCAATCGTCAGCTACCGCGCCTGGCGTGAGCATTTTTCGCTCGACCCCAACGTCATCGGCGGAGGTTTTCTGCTCAACGGAAATCCAGTAACCATCGTCGGCGTCGCGCCTCCGGGATTTTTTGGGGATACTCTGCGTAGAGATCCCCCGGACTTCTGGGTTCCCCTAGCCGACGAGCCGCTTCTGCGTTCAGACGGTTCGCTCCTCACCCACGCCGAGCTGCATTGGCTCTACCTTATGGGCCGACTAAAACCTGAAACACAAACCGGGCCGTTGCAGGCGCGCGTAACTCTCGAAGTGCAGCAGTGGCTCTCGAGCGAGGGTCAAATCCCCGAAAACTTCAAGGCGGAAATCGCCAAGCAGCACGTCGCGATCACGCCGGCTGGCGGCGGCGTGGCCCGGCTCCGCAACAACTATGCCGACGGTCTGCGCCTGCTCGCAGCCGCTTCCGGTCTGGTGCTCTTGATAGCCTGCGCGAATGTCGCGAATCTTCTGCTTGCTCAAGGAACCGCCAATCGCCCGCAAACCGTGATGCGCGTCGCTCTCGGCGCCCCCCGTTCCCGCCTCATCAAGCAAGCCCTCACGGAAGGGCTCATGCTCGGACTTCTGGGCGGCGCGGCAGGTCTTGCCGTGGCCTATGCAGGAACTCAAATCATTCTCTCGATCGCCTTTCGCGGCGCGCGCTATGTCCCCATTGATACGGCCCCTTCTCTCCCCGTTCTCGCCTTTGCGGCTCTTCTCGCCATATTGACCAGCGCAATATTCGCCGCCGCGCCAGCATGGATTGGTTCAAAAGCCGATGCTGGCGAGGCTCTCCGCGGTTCGCAACGCGGCATTCGTCAAGGTTCAAGCGTGCCGCAGAAATCGCTGATAGTGCTGCAAGCCGCCCTGTCGCTCGTTCTCCTGGCGGGAGCCGGCCTCCTCTCGGAGAGTCTGCGCAATCTCGAACACCAGCAGTTTGGATTCGAAACCGAAGGCCGCCTCATCGTCAAAATTGATCCCGCTCTGGCTGGCTACACAGCAGACCGCCTCGACAGTCTCTACCGCACCCTGAGAGGACGCCTCCATCAAATTCCCGGAGTGCAGAGTGTCAGCCTCTCGCTTTACAGTCCGATGTCCGACAATAACTGGTCCACTGGCATCACCATCGAGGGTCGTCCTGCCCCTGCCAATCCCGCGGATTTCGATGGATCCTCTTATTTGCGCGTCAGCCCGGATTATTTTGAGACTGTCGGCACCCGTCTCGTCCGTGGCCGCTTTATAGATGAACGCGATACTCCCTCATCGCGCCACATTGCCGTCATCAACGAAGCCTTCGCTCGCAAGTATTTTTCGCAACAGGATCCCCTCTGGAAGCACTTCGGCGTTGGAGACTCAGCGCATGCCGCCGACTTCGAAATCGTTGGCGTTGTCGCTGACGCGAAATACGAAGACCCGCGCGACGCAGCGTGGCCCACTTTCTTCCGCCCGTTTCTCCAGATGGAAAAGTACAAGGACCAGGCCGATCAATCCGCCGAGATTCGCTCCAACTGGATTCACGATATCGAGCTGCGCGTCGCCGGACGTCCGCAAAACCTCCAGCCGCTTATCCGCGAGGCTCTCGCCAGCATCGATCCGAACATGCCCGTCGTCGACATGATCACCTTCGACGAACAAGTCAGCCGCAATTTCAACCAGGACCGTCTCATGGCTCGCCTGGCCGGGATCTTCGGCCTCCTCGCTCTCGCGCTAGCCTGCATTGGTCTTTACGGCGTGCTCGCCTATAACGTCGCGCGTCGCACGCAAGAAATTGGCATTCGCATGGCCCTCGGCGCGGCGCGCTCCGGCATTTTGCGAATGGTCTTGCGCGAAGCCCTGATCCTTGCGGGCCTCGGCGTTGCCATCGGAATTCCCTGCGCACTCGCCGCAAATCATCTCCTTTCGAGTATGCTCTTCGGATTAAAAGCTACGAACCCGGTCGTTTTATCCGTTGTGACGGCCTTTCTTCTTCTCGTGGCTATGGCTGCGGCTTGCTTTCCAGCCCACAAGGCCTCCGCTGTCGATCCGATGGTTGCCTTGCGACACGAGTGAGCCGGAAAACTTGCATTTTTGAAATTTCGAGTTAGACAATTTTGGCGAACAGAAACATGCGAGCCTGGCTGAACCAAATCCGGCTGCGAATCAAGGCGCTTTGGAAGCGCCAGCAACTGGATCGCGACCTGGATGACGAGCTGGCGTATCACTTGGCGATGCGCGAAGAAAAGAACCGCCTCGCAGGGATTGATGCCGAAGAAGCCCGCTACGCCGCGCGACGCCAGCTCGGAAACACGACGCTCGTGAAGGAAACGAGCCGGGAACTGTGGGCCTTCGTCCGGCTGGAAACCCTCTGGCAAGACCTGCGCTTCGGTGCGCGCGTGCTACGAAAAAGTCCCGCCTTCACTTCGATCGCAATCCTTTCTCTGGCGCTGGCCATTGGCGCAAATGCAACCGTTTTCAGCTTGCTGAACGCGCTCCTCTTGCGGGAATTACCTGTGCGCCGCCCCAGCGCGCTCGTTTCAGTCTCCGCTCTTTTCCCCGACCGCGGCGGTGAATCCTCTCCGCTCTCTCTTCCCATGCTTCGCGAGTTTTCGCAGCGCCAGCAGGTTTTCTCGAGCCTTTTCGGCTGGTGGGGAGACGGCATATTCAACGTCGAAACCAATGGCGCGCTTTCGCAAGACGATATCTGGGCCGTGACAGGCAATTTCTATTCCGAGTTGGGCGTCTCGCCATTCGCAGGCCGCTTGCTGTCGCCAGAAGACGGCGGCCTGAATGACGCGGCCCCGTCGCTAGTCGCCGTCCTCGGCCACGGATTCTGGCAGAGGCACTACGGCGGTGATTTGTCGGTCCTGGGCAAGAGTATTCGAATCGAGGGCGTCCCCTTTACGGTCGTAGGCATTATGCGCCCTGGATTCACTGGCATGAGCATCGATACCGAGCCGGATCTCACCATTCCTCTCATGGCTTCCAACCTCCTCGTTCCGACCGAATTCAAGGAGATAGACGATCGCAAAAGGTTCTGGATCAGTGCCGCAGGCCGTCTCAAAGACGGCGTGACACAGGAACAGGCTCGTGCGCAACTCGAAGCGCTGTGGCCTGCCGTGCAATCGGCGACCCTTCCATCTGAGTTCACCTCGGAAGAGCAGCAGAAGTTTTTGGTCGCACGCCTCAAAGTCGAATCCATCGCGCGGGGAAAAGAATGGTTCCTCCGTGCGCATTTCACTCGGCCGCTCTACATCTTGATGGGAGTGACCGGACTTATATTGTTAGTGGCTTGCGCCAATCTTGCCAGTTTGATGTTGGCCCGCGCGGGCGCCCGGAGCCAAGAGATGAGCGTTCGCGTTGCCCTCGGCGCGGGGCGAGGCCGCCTCGTCCGTCAAATGTTTACGGAAGGCCTGCTGCTCTCAGCCGCAGGCGCGGCGGCCGGAATCTTTCTGGCCTATCACGGAAGCCGCGCGCTCCTGAACTTCATGATGCAGGACTATCTTGTCCCGCCGGCTCTGAACATTAACCCCGATCTGCACGTCGTGACTTTCACGAGCGTGGTGACCGTACTGACGGGATTTCTTTTTAGCGTTGTACCTGCCTGGCGCGCCGCGCGGCAAGACCCAGCCGCATTTCTTCAGCAAAATTCCAGAACGCTCGGCAGCGGCGCGGGACCTTGGGGCAAATTCCTCGTCTGCTCCCAAGTGGCGCTCTCGCTTGTCCTCGTCATGGGCGCGAGCCTCTTCGCCAGAAGCCTTGGAAAGGTACGTTCCATCGATCTCGGCTTTCGAAGCCAGAACGTGTTAGTGGCGGAACTGTTTCCGGTGCCGAATGGCTATACGAATTTGCACGACGATGTTTACTATCCTGAGTTGATCCGCCGCGTCGCGGGTCTGCCCGGCGTGAGGAGCGCAAGCTTCTCCAACTTCCGTCCCGGTTCCAGCTTCGGGTCCAAAGAAGCCGTTTCGGCATCGCCCGCCGCCGAGGCGAAACGAGACAATTTGCAGGCTGCTTACGCGGTTGTCTCGCCCGGCTTTTTGGAAACGATGGGAGTTTCCCTCCTGGAGGGAAGAAACCTTGCGTGGAGCGATGACGGTCGCGCGGGCCGTGTCGCCGTCATCAGCCAAAACCTTGCGTGGCGGCTGTTCCCTTCGAGCAGCGCTGTCGGAGCCCACATTCGTGTAGGCGCGGACCGTGACGAGAGGAGCGTCGAGGTAGTGGGCGTCGCAAGCAACGCGCGCCTCCTGGACCTATATGATCCCAGCGCACTATCGATTTACATCCCACTTCTGCAGGATTCCAAAGAGACTCACTGGGGCAATCTCGAGGTGTATACAAGCGGCCTATCTACGAGCGAAGTCCGCGCCGCCTTGGGCGCCGTCCTGCGCAAGGAAATCGAGTCCCTCGGGCATGAATACCCGCTGCGGATCACAACGGTATCGCACGAGGTCGACCGCACGCTTCTTCAGGAACGTGTCACGGCCATGCTCTCTGGATTTTTCGGAGTTCTCGCGCTGCTCTTGGCCGCCATCGGTCTTTACGGCCTAATGTCCTATACGGTCGCGCGCCGCACGCGAGAACTCGGCATCCGCGTGGCTCTCGGAGCGCAACGCCGCGAGATTCTCCAAATGGTTTTGCGGGAAACCTTGCTCCTCAGCGCTTTGGGCATTGTTGTTGGCGTCCCATGCGCTCTTGCGGTCACTCACTTCATCTCGAAACAGCTCTATGGGCTTTCGGCTCATGATCCCGCCACTCTCGCTTTTGTCATTTTCGTCATGCTAGCCGTCACCGCCCTCGCAGGCTACCTGCCGGCGTGTCGCGCCATGACGGTCGATCCCATGGTGGCATTGCGCCACGAATGACAAACCGAATTTAGAGTTCTAAAGCTCGGGGTTAGAGGAGCCTGGGAGAGTCAGAACATGCAAGCGTGGCTAAAACAAATCTGGCTGCGACTGAAAACGCTGTGGAAGCGGCCCCAACTGGATCGCGACCTGGAAGACGAAGTCGCGTTTCACCTAGCCATGCGTGAGAGCAAAAACCGCGCCGCTGGTTTCGAGGCGGAAGAAGCACGCTATGCGGCACGCCGCCAGTTTGGAAACACGACAAGCGTGAAGGAGAGCAGCCGCGAAATGTGGGCCTTCTTTTCGCTGGAAACACTTTGGCAGGACGTACGTTTCGGCGCGCGCACGCTCCGCAAGAATCCCGGTTTCACCGCCGTCGCCGTCCTGACCCTCGCCCTCGGCATCGGCGCCAACTCCGCGATCTTTTCCGTGGTCAACGCCATTCTTCTTCGCCCCCTCCCTTATCCCGACCCCCAGCGTCTCGTCCGCATCTGGGAGTCTTCGCTCAAATCGGACTTCGATCGCAACGTCGTAGCCCCTGGCAATTTCGTGGATTGGCGTGATCGCTCGCAGTCTTTCGAAGCCATGGCCGCGATGTCTGGCGGCGACACGAATCTCAACATTGATGGCCGCCCACTCGCCCTGCCTGCGCTCAGCGTTTCCCCGGAGTTCTTCTCCGTGCTCGGCGTTCCGCCTCTTCTCGGCCGCACTTTCGTTCCCGAAGAGGGACTTGCTGGTCGGGAAAACGAGATCGTCCTCAGCTATCAACTTTGGCGCGGCCAGTTCGGAGCTGATCCCGATATCATCGGAAAGAAAACGCTCGTCGATAGTGTTTCCCACACTATTATCGGTGTCATGCCCGAAAGTTTCTCTTTCCCGAAACTCAAATCGCAATTCTGGATTCCCATGGTTCTGGACAAAGACGAAATCGCCAAGGGCGGCCGTTACCTCACGGTTGTCGCACGGCTAAAGCCCGGCGTTTATCTCGCGCAGGCTCGTCAGGACATCGCCTCCGTCGCCAAGTACTCCGCGCAAGTCCGCCCCGATTTCAATTACAACTGGACCGCCAGCGTTTTCCCCATGCTCGAAGACGCTACGCTCGACGTGCGTCGTCCCCTCTGGGTCTTGCTTGCCGCCGTTGGCTTTCTTCTTCTGATCGCTTGCGCTAACGTCGCCAACCTGCTTCTTATGCGCGGCGCTGGCCGTTTCCGCGAACTCGCAGTGCGCTCCGCTCTCGGAGCCGCGCGCTCTCGCATCATTCAGCAACTGCTCGTAGAAAGCCTGCTGTTATCTCTCGTGGGCATGTGTGTCGGCCTATTCTTCGCCAATTTCGGTCTCCACGCTCTCCTTGGGCTCATTCCGCAGGACGCCCCTTTGCCGCGCAGCGAACCCATCAGCATCGATGCGCGCGTTTTCCTCTTCACACTGCTCGCTACTCTCTTTACCGCCATTTTGTTTGGCCTGCTTCCCGCGCTGCGGCTCTCCCGTCTCGATCCTCAGCAGGCTCTTTCTCAGGGTAGCTTGCGCAGCGGTGTTGGCGGTGGGACGCAACCTCTCCTGCGCCGCTCTTTTGTCGTCGCCGAAGTGGCTCTGGCTCTGCTCCTTTCCGTCGGCGCGGGGCTCATGCTTCGCAGCTTCGCTCGCTTGATCGCCGTTGATCCCGGCTTCCGGCCAGAACATCTCGTCAGTATGCACATCTGGACCTCGCCTGCG